>Ga0233424_10000824_pt1 | contig 33659 bp, 26 predicted proteins | sample Watercolumn_Towu_FD_181011 | JGI IMG/M metagenome (GOLD analysis project Ga0233424, IMG submission 181011) | Freshwater microbial communities from Lake Towuti, South Sulawesi, Indonesia - Watercolumn_Towuti2014_125_MG | ecosystem: Environmental > Aquatic > Freshwater > Lake | place: Indonesia... | reverse complement strand
CCAAGGTTGTCAGAACATACCAAGGATTTTTTCCTGAACTATTGAACCATTGTTCTTGATCTTGTGCAGTGCCATTAATTCCCATCACCGCCCAGCTGGTGGTCAACGCGTCGGAAGCGCCAAATCCCCAACCGCCATCTGACAGTTGTTGATTTTTTAAATATTGTTTAGCTTTTTCTAAAACATTATTATCAAAATTAAGCCCTTTCTTTTTGGCGTAGAATAAAGTGTCCATTACCGCTCCGGTAATATCAGCACCCGAGAATCCATTCCAGGTGAATGACCCGTCAGTTTGTTGGTCAGCTAGTATGGCGTTAAAAGCGGTTTGTACACTAGAAGAATTAATATCTTGACCAAGAGCTAGCAAGGCTAGCAAGCCAAAGATATCATCATTGATACCGTCTTGGCCAAATTTATTATTTTTGACACATTCAGCATTAATTTTATTTTTTAGGTTGGTTATTTTGTCATCACTTTGGTCAGTGCCAGCAGCTAATAACGCCAAGATATGACGAGGATAACTGGCACAGAGGTTGATGTCACTATTATCAGTAAAATTGTAATTATAGATGAAATCATATAGGCTTTTATCTCCTTTTTTTACATCCGCGGCATAAATATCTCTGGATGCAAAAGACATAGCTGCCCAATCAGAAATATTTCCATCAATGATTTTACCGTCATTATCTTGTTTTGATTTAAGGAAATTTATAAGTTTATTGACAATGTCATCTATAGTAGATTGTGGAATAAGGGAATTGGTTTGAGTGTTTCCTGAGCCGCCTCCGCCGTTATTAGTGGAGGTACTGGTTTGGGTGGTAGTAGCCACTGGTGTAGAAGTTACTGAAATTGTCACACCCGGCCAATAATCATTGGGTATGGTGAGGTAATAAGTACCGGTGGCCGAAAAATTAAAATAACCCAAGCCATTGGTGGTAGTGGCAGTATCTTTAGTCGCCGGTGGCCAGTTGGAATAGTCTGGCAAGATTGGATCGGTAGCCAAAAGTAGTTTATTATCTAGTAGTGTCCAATTATTGGTTTGATAATCATACTCTTTGAAAGTAGTCGTGATAGTTTCATTAGTAGAGAAAATATTTTTTTCTGTACTAAGATCATAACGATTGCCAAAATAAATATAAACATTTTCTCCTCCACTTAATACCATTTTATCCATGCCCACGCTGGGATAGATGCTATTGACGGTGTATTGCCAATTATTGCATTTATTTTCAGTGGAGCTAGCAATAGTAATATTAATACATTTGACATAAAAATTATTTAGCCACGCGCTTAATTGGGCATCGGAAATATAAAAATTATCATTTTGTTGATCAGCATTCACCAATAATGAAAATACTGTGCTGGTGTCAATTAACGGATAGTCAATATTATTGATGATATCATGATAAGTAGTCGTGGTGAGAGCGATATCTTTATTCAACAAAATAAGATTTTCATTGTAGCGGATGGTAAGACGGGAATAGGATGTAGTTTGGGTGCTAGAGGTGGAAGTAATAGGAGTAGAAGTAGTAGCGGTAGTAGAGGTGGCAGTCTGATCGGTAGTGCTAGTAGAGCTACTAGCTATAATTGGTGCTACAAAAGGATCAAAAGTAAAATTTTTGATGATAAATTCGCTGGTGGAAGAATTGGTTGGTGTTTTGCCTTGGTATTGCCAAAAATTAATGTGCACTTTTTCACTGCCTGGTATGAAATTATTAGTAGTACTATCAGTACTGCTGGCATAGGTAAAACTGGATATAGTATTGCCATTTTGCTCAGTGGTGAAAATTATTTTATCCGACTGCCAATCAATAATATCTAAAAATGGATTAGATAAAGAAACAGTCTGAGTTTGCTGGCTGCCGTTTTTAACAGGTTGGACAGTATAATATAAATTTTTTCCATTAGATTCTCCGGCCCAATAAGAATGCTCAATATCAATTTCATGGGTATCATCTTGATATAGAAATGGCGCTGCGACTAGATTTTGATCTAAGTTATTGACATCAGAATTAATTTCAAAAGTGTATTTACCGTAGCCCAAGGAATGATCTAGAGTTACTTCTGAAGAATACCACTGTCCATCTGGTCGCTGAGAAACAAACAAGTGCAATTTTTTGTCATTGTCCACATAGACATCATTTTGATCGTTCTCGACCGTACTGCCCCAATTGTTTGCTCCTGGTCCCATGGTTGTACCGGAAGCCGTTTCCTTCACATCCCAAGTATAGTCGGCAAAATTGATGGTGCGCGCTTGAGTGAAATCTACGCTACCAAAACCAAATATGGATAATGCTACCAAAGTTATGGTAAATTTATTTTTAAAATTTTTCAGCTTCATATTTCCAAGTGATTAAATCATTATTTTTTAAAATGTATGATGAGATGCCGACTTTGGCCGATTGTCCATTGATGTAGTATATCCAATATTGGCCGGCCTGATTATCATTTTTTGTTCCGTTTATCTCTTCTACAAAATATCCCAAACCGCTGAATTCTTTCATACTGATCGTAATTTTTTTCTCCATTGTCAATTTTTGCAGTGCATCGTAAACGGTAGATTTTTCCGACAAAGATAATTCGTATTGCTGATCATTTATTTTTATCGTAGCGGCGATGGGATTTTTTATATCTGCAGATGTAGATGAAGCCGTCTCGGTTTTTAATTCTTCATTTTTTTTAATTTCCATTTCTTTGACAGCTGGTTCTGGTATTTTTTTGGCAGTAGCAGTATCGGTTTTTTCAGAGATTGCCGTATTGGTCGCTACATTAGTCCAAGATATATTTTGGACTAATGGCTGGGGTGTTTCAGTTTTTGGTCTATCTGGCAAAAGCAAATAGGCACCACTGGATAAAAATAGAAAAGTGAGAATAAAAAATAGGCGAATGAGGTGTTTGTTGTGCATATATAAACAAAAAATCTTTCCCGAGATGAAAAGATTCAAAAATAGAATATTCCTGCTCGGGATAGCTATTATTTGAAGACCGGACTTGTGTCCCGATTAAATCGGAACCTTTACCGTTGCGGCACAGTAGGGGAATTTGACCCCATTTCCACAAAATAATAGGTTGAAATGTTATTGGTAAACTACCAGTGTTTTTATTGACTGTCAAAAACGCTGTGGATAACTTTTAAACCCGCCGCCGGCCACCGCCGCGGCCTGCCCAATATGAACGCCATTCTCTTGCCGTTTGAGCGCGCGGATCTTCATCGCAGATCAATTTGAGCTGAGTGTTTTTTATGAGCTAATTTTTTTATTGCCATATTTTTTAAATTTCAATTTAAAAATAACAATAAAGAACTCTTTAATTTCTTTTTTGCCCAATTTGGATTGACCGTGTTTTCTATCTTTAAATGTAACAGGGATCTCAGCTATTGTAAAGCCGAGTTTTTCTGTTCGATATAGCATTTCTTCCTGGAAAGCATAACCGTTACTTTTGATATTATCCAAATTTATTTTTTTCAGCACTTCGTGGTGATAACAGCGAAAACCGGCCGTCACATCTTTAGTACGTAAGTGCAAAATCAATCTCGACAAAAACATGGCGCCGTGACTCATTAGTTTACGCTTCCAATTCCAGCCAATTATTTTTCCACCGTTTATTTTTCTAGATCCTATCGCTAGATGAAAACCATTTTCACAAATTTCAATGAGTCTAATGATGTCTTTGGGGTCGTGTGAAAAATCGGCATCCATCTGTATAATCAATTCAGTTTGTAAAGACAGAGCTTTTTTGAAGCCGGCGATATAAGCCGATCCCAATCCGAGTTTGTTGTAGCGTTTTATGAGATATAAATCAGGGTGAATATTTTGCGCTTTGACCACTAAGTCAGCTGTTTTATCCGGAGAATTATCATCTACAATTATTACTTTCAAATCGTTTATTTTTTGATTAAAAATTTCATTTATAAGTTCAACAATATTTTCACTCTCATTGTAGGTGGGTATTATTACAGCGGTTTTCATGTAATTATTTTTTATAGTTTTGTTTGGCGCAAAGTACTGTGTTGTGCAAAAGTATGGCAACTGTGATCGGGCCGACTCCGCCGGGGGTGGGAGTGAGAAAACTGGCTTTGGTTAGAACTTCTTGCCGGTTTACATCACCATACATCTTGCCGCTTTCAAAGACAATGCCGGTGTCTATAACGATGGCGCCCGGTTTTACCATATCGGCGCGTAGCAAATCTTTTTTGCCTACGCCAGTGACGATAATGTCGGCCATTAAACATTTTGTTTTAATATCGGCGGTGCGGCTGTTACAAGTGATAATACTAGCACCCTCGTTGGCTAAAATTATGGCTAGCGGTTTTCCGACCAATGATCCCATGCCGACAATGGTAATGGTTTTTCCAGCCAAACTGATTTTTAGTTCTTTGAGTATGGTCGTGACTGCATAAGGGGTGGGCGGAAAAATATAATTAGTACGCATTACTAATTTGCCAATATTGGTATCGGTCAAACAATCTACATCGATAGTAGGAGAAATCGCATTAAGAACCTCTGAAGTGTATAATTTTTCTGGTAGCGGCAATTGCACAATCAGGCCGGATAACTTTTCTTTTTTTTGTACTTTTTTTATTTCTTCTATCAATTCATTTTTCTTAATTTTAGAAGAATATTTTTTCAAAATAAATTTTAGACCGACCATTTCAGCGGCCTCTTGTTTTTTTCTGACATAAGTCTGTGAAGGTTTGTCGGTCCCAACCAAAATTACACCTAGTTTTGGTGTTATTCCTTTGCGCTTGAGCTTTTTTATTTCTTTAGCTGTTTGCGCATGAATTTTTTTGGCAATCGCTTTGCCGTCAATTAATTGCCCCATAGTATTTTATGGCCCCTTTCAAGTTTGTTCCGAGACTTGGATTCGAACCAAGATAAACGGCTTCAGAAACCGTTGTCCTACCATTAGACGATCTCGGAATTTTTCTGTTCTCAATTTAACTATGTTTTAGCCATTTTGTCAAGCCGATATGAGGTCGCCGGTTTTGAATTTATCCAATGTTTTTTGGTCTACTACGTGTATATTTTTCCATTTCCAACCATGTTTTATAAAAATTTCACCACTGGCAATTGGATATTTGATATCGTGCTTAATAAGATAAACCGCCGGGCTATTTTTTTCTTTAAATAATACTTTTGAATCAGTGAAAAGTACGCGGGCCGGTCCGTCAGCACGTTTGGTTTTATGGTTGAAGTCATGTAAGTTTTTCATGATATCTTGATATTTGAAACGGTATCCATCTCCGGTAACATCATTGCCATTATCATTAGTGATAAATTCTTTGGTTGTTTCATCATATCCGGTAATGACCAGCACATGATAATATGAACCACCAGCACGGAAACGATGAAATTTGTTGATAATATTTTTCATATTGAGCATAGCGATAACCGGCCGTCCTTCGTCTAGCTCGGTTTTTATTTCTTCGACGGTCGGTTTATCTTTGATATAGGCCGCGGCATCGGTATAGTCATTGATTAATTTAGCAGTACGTTTGGCGTCAGTGTCGGCGTTGCTGCCAAAAATTTTGTTTTCGATTTTAAACAGCGGGGTCATATTTTTTATAGCCACGGCCTTGGACATGGTTTCGTATCCAAAATAATATCCTTCAACCATGATAACGCTCGCTTCTTCACAAGCATTGTTCCATGGTTTTACCCAACTGCCATTGGGAATTTCAGAGGTGAATGGTACTTTTAAATCAGTAATTTTTACTTCCTGGGCCAAAACAGTTTGGCTTGATAAAAACATTGACAACAACAAAATAGGCAAATATTTTTTTTGCATAAGTAATTAGATTATTTCTCCGCCAAACTCCGCGGCTAGATTATTTAGGTCAGTATCATTTTGAATTGGTTCTGCGGCTGTCTGAACCGAGCAATTTATTTTTATTCTTTCCCCAATAATTTTTTCCAGTTCATCTTCCAATACTTTTTTGGTTTTATTTTCATCTACCTTATCTTTGTGTATGGAAAATTGAAAGACAATATTGAGTCCATTTTCATCCACACTTTGTAAAACACAACTTTTGAGTATGAAAGTCAGCGATGGTATTTTTTTGGATAAATTGGAGACTACTTCTTCCCATTTTAATTTTATTTCTTCAATGGTCGATTTTGGATGGTGTTTATGAGCCAAATTGCTAATAGCCGTTTTGATAGATTCAGTAAAATTTTTAGTTTTTATTTCTTCAGTTTTGATAGTATTAATCCGAGGAGAAGGGCTTGTCTCAGATTCAGTTATTTTTCTCTCTTGAATTTTTTTATCATTATCATTTGATTCGTATGTTTGGCTGCAAAATTGTATAACAAATAATTCCAAAGGAAGTTGGGGAATTGGCATCTGTTTAATTTCTCGTTTGCGTATCAGGAGTGAATCGATCATTGCAATAATTTGTTTTGACAGCAAGTGTTTTGACAAATCATTTATTTTTTTCAAAGTTTCCGTGGGCGCGTTGATGATATTTTCAATATTATAACCAGTTTGAGCGATGAGGGAAGCTCGTAAAATTTCAATTATATCTAAAGCAAATTGCTCTAAATTAGAGCCGGTATTAGCCAAAGTATTGATATGTTCGAGCGCATCTTGTGCATCGGCGGTAGCCAAAAAATCTACAAAAGAAACAACTGAATGAAAGTCAGTAGATGGTAAAATCGCTTCCACATCTTCCTCTTTGATTTCTTTCAGGTTTAAAGTCAAAATTTGTCCGAGCAAACTCTCAGCGTCGCGCATGCCACCCTCGCTTTTGTTGATAATTTTTTCCAATACCGACTTTTGGACTTTCACTTTTTCATTTTTGCATATCCTTTCTAATTTTTTTAACATGGCTTCGCGGGTGATTTTTTTGAAAACAAATCGCTGACAGCGAGAAACCACAGTGGCTGGTAATTTGTGAAGTTCAGTGGTGGCTAAGATAAAAATAACATGAGCCGGCGGTTCCTCGATAGTTTTTAGTAAGGCATTGAAAGCGTTGCCAGATAGCATGTGCACTTCGTCAATGATGAATATTTTGTAAGGTGAGACGGTTGGTTTAAACTGGGCATTTTCGATGATATTTTCACGTACGTTATCGACGCCGGTGTGGGAAGCAGCGTCAATTTCTATCACATCGATATTTTTTCCTAAAGCAATTTCCTGACAGGAAGAACATTGATCGCAGGGTTCAAACTCTTCGTTTTGGCGATTTTTGCAATTGATGGCTTTGGCCAGCAGGCGGGCGATGGTGGTTTTACCAACGCCACGTGGGCCGGTAAACAAATAAGCGTGCGCAATTTTGTTGCCCGCAATTTCATTGGTAATGGTTCTGACGATATGTTCCTGATCGTGAATATCAGAAAAAAGTTGTGGTCGGTATTTTCTATATAAGGTTGACATAGGGCTATATTCTACAATGACGCCTCACTTAAATCAATATCAGAAGGTCGAGCTACACCGAGCTGAGCGCGTTCCATAATTTCAGCTTCGACTATTTCACGGGGGCGGCCGTATTTCAGACGAGAAAGTTCCTTGATGGCTTCGGCTAATTCTTTGTTGCCCGGTTTAGGTGGATAGGTCATCATGCTAAATGGTTTGGCAGCGGTATTATTTATCAGTAGCTTGCAATAAGCAGTATATTGTTCGACATTGACCAAATCATAAGCAGAAAATACTGGCGCAAATTCTTTTTGTAAAATTTCAGCATCTTCCACACCAATTCGAAATGAAACTACGGTACCGGCATTGCCCAAGACCGCATCGCGGACGGTGGTTTTACCCTTGTTGTCTTCCAACTGTTTCATATATTGATGGGCGATAATCAGCTCCAAACGATATTTACGCGCTTCGGATAAAATGGTGGCGATAGAATCGGTAATAAAGTTTTGAAACTCATCAATATACAAATAAAAATCATGGCGCTGTTCTTCTGGCAAAGAGGCGCGCTCTAAAGCCGCCATCTGTAATTTGGAAACGATGATCAAACCCAGAAGATTGGAATTGATTTCACCGGTCAAACCTTTGGCCAAATTGACGATCAAGATTTTCTTTTGATCCATGACTTCACGGAAATTAAAACCACTATGAGATTGTCCGATAATATTTCTAATCATGCCGTTTTCTACGAAACGGCCGACCTTGGAGATAAGATAGCCGAGCATTTCCGATTTATGAAAATCGGAAGTTTTGGCCATTTCTTTTTCCCAAAAGGCGAGTACTACCGGATCTTTTAATTTCTTTTTCCATTTGGCCACAAAGCTATCATCGGTAAACATGCGTGGTACTTCGGCAATGGTACCTGGATTTTCCATATCAGACATTAAAGTCAACATTACATTGCGCATGTTGTGTTCGAACATCGGACCGATCATCGATGGGTCAGTAACCATTTTATAGAAAATGGAAATCATCTCTTGTGTGGCAAAATCTTTCTGTTCCTCAGTTCTTACTTCTAGCATATTTAATCCAATCGGTCGTTCAATGTCCGAAGGATTGAAATATATCACATCGTCGGCGCGTTCTTTGGGCACATGCTGCAAAACATATTCAGCGAAATCACCATGGGGGTCTACGATACACACCCCTTCGCCATTTTGAACATCTTGAATGGCAAGATTTTGGATAAATACGGATTTACCGCTGCCTGATTTACCAATGGTATAAAGATGGCGCCGGCGATCACTGCGTGTCATGCGAACGATAGTTTCTTCGCCGCGATAAACCGCTCGTCCCAAAACAATACCTTCAGTTGGCATGTTGGTTGGTGGAGGGGCTTTGCGCGCTCCCAACCAATTGATGTGCGGAGTTTCAGTATTTGGTATCGGCATGTGCCATAAGCCGGCAAATTCTTCGGTGTTTACCACCATATATCGTTTTGGATCCATCGAGCGATAAATAGAGTCGCGGATTAGTTTATTTTGATTACGTGGCACCGCCGCCCCAAATGAATTACCATAGCGGTAAATATTGTATTGACTGAAAGAATTGACCATATTTTCTAAACTCAGTCTGGCATTTTCTTGGCTGTCAGATGAGCTGATGAGTCGAATGGTAATTTCTAGTCCGCCATGAGAAATTTTTTCTTCCATGCTTTTGACCATCTCTTCTTCCATTTGAGTTAGTTGGTATTTTTCGGAATGGTTTTGTTTGGCCGGATCATGATGTTTTGGAAAAATAACCTTCTGCCATTTGGACAAAGCCCGCATCGCACTTCCGCGTCTGGCTACATATTCAAATTTTTGACCCTCGCGGATATCACGAATCATATGAACTCCTTGTTTGCGCCAATGAGAGGTAGCGGGACGAACGATAAATTGGATCAAGGCCCCATCGTTTTCAGACATTTTGCTCAAAGGATTTAAGACCGCTACCAGCGGGTCACTATCCATTTTTTTGAAGGTTTTTAGAGGAAAAGCAGAACGATTTTTTAAAAATAAATAAGCGCCCACGATATGACTTTGAGGTTTAAAAATATTATAATCTCGCTCTTGGGTTATTTCCGCATGTGGATATTGAGCGTGAATTTGCTGTTCGACAAATTCTTTCCAGCGATCTGGTACGGCGACATAAAAAGAAATAGTACCGTCTTTTACTACTATTTCAAAGGCAATATGATCATTACGGCCATATAACCATTTGGAGAATCCTTTGTCGCGTTTTAAACCAGCGATAGAGGAAAACATGGTTTCGGCAGTAGCGATATATTCCCGAGTTTGGTTGATGTTTTGTTCTTTAGCTTGATTTTGTGCACCCTCACTCTTTTTTTCTTTTGGTACGCGAATGAGCAGGATAGTTTTGTGAAAAGCTTTATTTTGATGTCCTTGACTATGCAGAATCGCACGGATTAAAAAAAGTAGGCCGATGAGTGCCGCCCATCCCATTATAAATAGAAAGATTGCAAAAAAGACCGGCTGGCTAATAGTATCCGTAAAAAATTGTATTAAAAAATTTAAAAAACTAGAAAAATCCATCGTTAGATAAGTTTATTTGATTCTTTTTCTTGTTGTTTTTTGTGCAGTTCGATAAGATGATCGGTTTTTATTTTGGCTTCTTGTTCTAAAAAGAATTTGTTGACGCCGGGCAGTAAGCGTAGCCATTCGACAATCAGAGAAAATATTTTTTTCACTTTAATGTGAGTGGACGATAATATATCTTTGATTTTTTCCGCCACTTCTTCTCCTTTGATTTTGAATTCTTGTTTGGCGATGGGGGAGAGTTTGCTGTATTCTTCTGCCAAACCGGACTCTAATATTTTTTCTATTTTTATTACCACTTCGTCGCGCATTTTCGGTAGCGGCATAGCGGTCCGTTTGGGGACACGAACGGCCGGCTTGGCCGGATATTTTTCAGTAACAAATTTTTTTTCCGTTGTTTTTTCTATCTGAGTCTTTTCTACTTCTTTGGCCGATAATTTTTCTGGCGTGCCACGTTCACTGGTCGATAATTCGTTTTCTATCGGGTTGTTTAAATTGTCCAAAATTTTATCATTCATAGTTTCTATAGGTATAATTATTATATCATTAATTACTGCAAATTAAAAGTAGTAGAATCCGATTGTGGATTGTTGGTAGTTTTATTTTATGGTATAATATTCTTGTCGTCACTATGAAAAATATTTTTCAATTGGAAAATCAAGGATCGCTTTGGGTGAATATTACCAAACAAGGCGAAAAAGAGTTGCGTGAGGTCCAAAAAAGATTTGGATTTGATGAGTTGGATATCAAAGAAAGCCTTCCGCCTTTTCAGCGTCCAAAAATTGTAAAGCGCGATTCTTATTATTTTATGGTTTTGCATTTTCCAGTGTTTGACCGTGAGACTTTTCGTCTGGGTTTTACTGAAGTGGATTTTTATTTAAGCCAAAATTATTTGGTGACGGTCCATGATAATAAATTGCCGGCAATTGAAGGGCTGTTTAATGAGTGTAAAAAGAATATTGTCAGTCGTGATAAATATTTTTCAGGCACGGCGGCTCATATTTTATTTGAATTATTGAGCCGTTTGTTTGATTCTATCTTTCCGATCCTTTTGCACGTCAATGATGATATCAATTTAGTAGACAGAAAATTATTCACCAAAGTTTCTGGTCGTCAAATCACCGAGGAAATTTTGCGCCTTAAAACCAATATTGTTACTTTTCGTCGTACTATGCAGGGACATCGGACGGTACTTGAAAGATTATTGTCCTATGCCGGTCGCGAGTTAGGAATAGCTGGCTTTCAAGGTTACGTCAATTCATTGCGTGAATTTACCAATGAAATTTGGCATATGCTTGAAAGTCAAAAGGAGAGTATTAATGCCCTGCACGAAACAAATGAATCCCTGTTGACATTACGCACCAATAATGTGATGCGGGTTTTGACCATAATCTCAGTGATCACTTTTCCGCTTACCTTGCTCGCGACTATTTTTGCCATTGACACGCCAGGTAATCCTTTTGTGAATTTACCAGGTGGTTTTTGGTTGGTGCTGGTAGTGATGTTCTTTGGGGCGATGGGGATGTTTATGATTTTTAAGAAAAAGGATTGGGTGTAAGTAAAATTACTCTTTCTTTTTTTGGCTAAAATAAAAGGAAATTTGATAAAATACTATTGACAAAGTGTTGATTTTGTGCTATACTAATTTGTTCATTCATTGATGAGAGAACAATTTATGAATAAATAGCTTATATTAGCCAAAAAACTCTCTTAACAAAGAGTTTTTTTCTTTGTTAACCTGTTCTTTACAATTTTGGAGTTCATTGGTGATTGCGGTGGGGGTATTTGTCCTGTATCAATAGTACAGCATAGATACCCCTCGTCGCAATCGTGACAGGGTACTAAGCTCGCCACGAGTTGGACGAGAAGACTACAACCACAGATAGTAGGAGCAAACCGTGAAGTACTTCAACACTCTCGCCATCGTCGTTTCTCTGCTGGGTCTGTTGGGTTGCGCAAGCGATCTGACGGCCGACAACACGATCTTCGCTGCTGACGCCGGATGGTCCGGTGACAGCAGTCAGATCGCGCAGAAGATCGACGGCGTCGACACCACCAACCACGATAGCGGCCGCTTTCGCCGCTACCAGGAGGACATCGCCGGTCAGGCTGAAGCCGCCCAACAGGACAGCTACGATGCTGACGTCGCCCCGGACGTGGCGCAGGAAGTGTCTATCCCGCAGTGCGCAACCAACTGCGACGACAACAACCCGTGCACCACCGACACCTGCTACCTGGGCGAGTGCCAATACGTCCCTGTGCCAAATAACTGTGGACCCAACAACACCAGCCCGTGCGACGATGGAAACGCCTGCTCGTCCTTGGACTGTTGTCAAGACGGTGAATGCAAAGGCGTGATGGATGCATGTGATGACTACAACCCCTGCACGACAGACAGTTGCGACAAGTCTAGCGGTGAGTGCATTCACATGCCCGTCCAAGATGGGACGACCTGCGATGACATCAATGGCTGCACCAAAATGGACAAGTGCCAAGCTGGAAAGTGCGCCGGGCAAATGCCCATGTACAGTTTTGAGCCGAAATCCGAGAACGACGCCTTCACCTGCATCTCGTGCGTAGACGATAGCGAGTGCCAATTCAAAAATGACACTTTCTGCCCGAGCAGCTATGGACCGCCAAGCTATGGGCCGAACTTCGCTTATCATCCTACCGGCAAGTGCATCGCCAATAGCTGTGAATTTAAGATGGTCTGGTGCAGTGACGGAGACCTGTCGACTTACAATTACTGCATCGGAGGCGTTGGGTCGACCTACCCCAATATGAAGGCTGGGGTTTGTGCAAGCACAAAGATCTCGGCGGGAACCAACGTGAAAAACCAAGAGTGTTGGTGTACTGGTGACACTGAAATGAAATGCGCCGAGTACACTATCACTGCGGGGGTGATTTCGGATGAGAAGGATACGGTGTTTAATCGCCCCAATGGATGCGGCCCCGAGTGTAAAGGTTTCAAGGATCAGTTGGGATACGGCGGTTACTTCAAGTAGATATTCTTATCGGTTTAGTCAAACAGACGCTCATTTTCCTCGAGTGCATTTGACCAAGCAGGTACAAAACGAACGGGACATCGTGCGTGAGATAAAACATGTGCTTATAGCCATGCTCACCAAAGTCCCAATCCCTTTAATACCTGACACCTCGGGTATTAAAGAAATAAAAAAATCCGTCTAATCAACGGATTTTTTTATTTTAAAAATTATCTTTTTGTCACTTTTGTGCCATCTTTGCTATCTTCGACTTTATATCCCATTCCTTCTAGTCTCAATCTCAGCTCATCACTTTTGTTCCATTCTTTATTTGATCTGGCTTTATCCCTTTGGGCAACCAGCATAGATATTTCCGCTGGTAGGGGCGCTTCTTTTTTTTCTAGAGATTCTTTTATTTTTAGTCCTAAAATTTGATCTAATTCTAGTAGGGCATCCAGGCTGATGCGCTCTGCTTTTACAGCTTCCCACACTAGACTAAATGCTCCTGGCGTATTTAGGTCGTCATTGATAGTTTCGATAAAAGTGTTTAGTACTTTTTTCTCTCCCTCGATTACTTCCGGTGTATTTTGAGCTAAAAAATCTTTTTTGGTTTTTAATTTTTTTGCGCTTTGATAAAGATGGTTTAAGCCATTTTGAGCCGACTGCAAAGCGTCCCAAGAAAAGGTGAGCTGTTTGCGATAGTGGGTTTGTAATAGTAAATAGCGATAGGCGACCGGCTCAATACCTTTTTCTTTGAGGGTGCGCAAAGTGACAAAGTTGTCTCCGGATTTGGCCATTTTATCGCTACCCATTAACAAAAATTCTCCGTGCATCCAATAAGTAGCCAAAGGAGTATCGTAGGCCGCTTCACTTTGAGCAATCTCGTTGGTGTGATGTACCGGAATGTGGTCTACCCCGCCACAATGGATATCAAAGGGTTGGTCTAAATATTTAGTGGCCATAGCACTACACTCGATATGCCAACCGGGGAAACCCGTACCCCAAGGGCTAGACCATTCCATCTGGCGTTTTTGGAGTTTGGGAGAAAATTTCCAAAGTGCAAAATCGGTAGTATTTTTTTTGTCCCCGATATCGACGCGTACCCCGGCTCGCAATTCTTGTTTTTGTAAATTGGCCAGCTTCCCGTAATCGGATAATTTACTAGTATCAAAATATATCCCATCTGAAGTGGAATAAGTAAAACTTTTTTTCTCTAATTTTTTTATCAATTTGATCTGTTCTTGGATGTGATCAGTAGCGCGGCACCAAATAGTGGGGGCGATGATATTCAAATCGGCCAGGTCGGTGCGGAATTCATGAGTATAAAATTCGGCCAATTCCCAGGCAGTCTTACCTTCACGTGTCGAACCTTTTTCCATTTTATCTTCACCGCTGTCCGCGTCGTCGGTCAGGTGACCGACATCGGTAATATTCATTACATGTTTGACCTTGTATCCATTATATTCCAAAACGCGTTTTAGAATATCTTCAAAAACATAGGTGCGCAAGTTGCCGATATGGGCATAATTATAAACGGTTGGCCCGCAAGTATAGAGCCCCACTTTATTTTTTTTGAGTGGTTTAAATTCTTCGATGCGATGGGCTAAGGTATTGTATAGATAAATAGTCATAAGGTTATTTTATTTTTTAATTTTACCTTATTTATCCACAGTTTTCAATAGCTATATATCATGAAAGGTAAAATTTTGATATAATTATCGTATAAATAAATAAAAATTATGTTGTTTTTCAAACCTAAATCTTATCTCGGGGTAGATTTGGGTAGTGGCGGCGTAAAAATAGTGGAATTAAAGCAGGAAAAAAACCGCCCAATGCTGTTCACTTATGGTCTGACTTCTCAGATGCAGGATGTGCATCGTTTGTTTGCTATTTCGGAAAAAAATAACCTTAATACTTTAGGATCAGATTCAAGAGAAAAAGCTCAGCCGGTCACAGTGACTCAAGATCAGATACAAAAATATGCGCAATTAATCAAGTCGGTCTGTGTCAATGCCAAAGTAGTAGCCAAGACTGCGACGGTGAGCTTGCCGGTGTCGGTGGTTTTTCATGCGGTTATCAATTTGCCGTTGTTAAAAAAAGAAGATTTGGACAGAGTCTTGCGTGCGGAAGTAAAAAAATTATTACCCCGACCGATTGAAGATATGGTGCTTGATTATCAGATGATAAAAATTCCATCTGAATCCAAGACACAGCGGGTTTTGATCAATGCTGTCCCCAAAGAATTAGTAATTTTTTATACGCAAGTTTTCAAGTTAGCCGGCATTGGTCTGGAATCTCTCGAACCAGAATCTGTCGCGCTCGCGAGATCGCTGGTGGGTAGAGATCAAAGTGTGGCCATGATCATCGACGTCGGCGCTGAGCGCACAAATTTTTATATTATTGATCAGGGCTATGCTATTACTCATCATAGTATTGAAATTGGTGGAATGCGGATTAATAAAATTTTATCTAGCGTTTTAGGAATTAGAGAAGATTTGGTTGAACAATTAAAATATGATTATTTTGGTAATTTAATCAAAAAAAATAATAATAGCCAGATGGATAAAGAAAAATTTTTTGGATTATTTTTTCCTATTATTGATCCGATCATCAAAGAAATTGAATACGGTTTCGAATTGTATCTAAAGCAAACCGGCAACGAAAATAAACGTCCGGAAAAAGTGATTTTGACCGGCGGCGGCAGTTCAATGCCTTATTTGACTGATTATATTTCCAATAAATTTAATATCAAATGTTATGTTGGTGATCCTTGGGGTCGAGTGGTTTATCAAGAAGGTTTGAAACCTTTGCTTAGTAAAATTGGGCCACGTATGGCGGTATCCATAGGGATGGCGCTTAGGAACTTAGTGTGATACTATAATGTTATATCGGTAATATAATTATTTTTGTATGACTGAAAAAGTACATGTGTTGTTGGTGGAAGATGATGTCTTCTTGGCCGGCATCTATCAAAAAAAGTTTGAAATGGAGGGGTATAAAGTTACGATCGCTGATAATGGCGAAAAAGCTTTAGTAGAAGCCAAAAAGAAAAAACCAAATATTATAATGTTGGATATTTTGTTACCCAAATTGGACGGTTTTGCGGTTTTGGAGAGACTCAAAGAGGACAATGAAGTGAAAAATATTCCAGTAATTTTATTGACAAATCTTGGACAAAAAGATGACGTGGAAAAAGGTTTGCAAATGGGCGCAGTCGATTATTTGATAAAGGCACATTTTAAACCGTCGGAAGTTGTGGATAAAATTAAAGCCGTGTTACATCTTTGATTATTTTGTGTTATAATAATTTTATGAAAATTATACTAAATATGAAGGAGGTGAATTTATGAACAAGAAAGGTTTTACCTTGATTGAGCTGTTGATCGTGATTGCTATCATTGGTTTATTGTCCACCTTAGCAGTGGTCGCCCTTGGTTCTGCTCGTGTCAAAGCGCGCGATTCCAAACGTTTAGCCGATTTAAAACAATTACAGACCGCTCTCGAATTATATTATACCGATCAGAACGCTTATCCAGCCGGCACATCCGTAAGTTTAGGTGACTCGACTCACGCTTGTCTAAACTCTTCTGGTTTTGCTGCTGCTGGTTGCGCTTCTCCATATATGGGTCAGATTCCAGTAGATCCTAAATCTGGAAATTATTCCTATACTTCCGCCACTAGTAGTTATACTATTAGCGCCACTTTGGAAGGTACAGTCAATGGTTTGACTGGTGCCATTACCTTGAGCCCGGCCGGTATTCAATAATTCTATCAACCAAACACACCCTCCTCTAAACCGGAGGGTTTTGTTTTTTTTGTATTGCTATGTTATAATTTAAGCATTAATTTTTATGTTGGAATTAGGCGAACATATAATTTTATTTGGTAGTATAGTGTATGTTTTTGTTTTTTTACTCGGTCTATCTTTGGGTAGTTTTTTGAATTCTTGGATGTGGCGCGCTAGAGAAAATATAAGGATTATTTCCAATACCCGTAGCATGTGTGTGAGTTGCCGCCGACAATTACTTTGGTATGAAAATATTCCGGTTGTGAGTTGGATTTTTTTAAACGGTAAATGTCGGACTTGTAAAAAAAAGATTTCGGCAATTTATCCGTTGGTAGAAATAGTTTCTGCTTTTTTATTGTTATTTGTTTTTCATCAGCATCTCAAGCTTGTACATTTTAGCGAGTGGGCGCTCTTGCGTGATACTTTTTTTCTAACTCTATTGGTGGTAATTTTTGTTTATGATTGGCGTTATCAAATTATTTTTCCCAGTATAATCTGGGCCGGTACAATAATCGGTTTTTTGATAAATATTTTCTTTTTGAATTTTTCTATTAGCTCATTGCTATTGGCGGCGGCAATAGGCGGTGGTTTTTTCCTTTTGCAATTTTTGATTTCCAATGGCCGCTGGATTGGCGGCGGTGATGTGCGTATGGGGGTGATGATGGGTGCCTGGTTGGGATACCCCAATATTTTTGTGGCACTTTTTGTAGCTTACATTTTGGGTGCGTTGGTGGGAATAATTTTATTATTGTTTAAAAAAGCCAGTATTAAGACCGAGATTCCGTTTGGCACTTTCTTGGCTTTGGGTACGTTTTTCACAATTTATTACGGTGATAATCTTTTAAATTGGTATTTAACTTTGCTTAAATAAATTTGGTTTCTTTTTTTGAATATTAGTAATTATGAGCGCTAGTAAACAACGCTTGGAAAAATTGCGTGCCCAGATTGATGATTTGCGCTATCGTTATCATGTGCTCAATGATCCGCAGGTGACTGACGCCATGTATGATGGTCTGATGGATGAATTGCGTCATATCGAGCGTGATCATCCGGAATTAATTACGCCTGATTCACCGACCCAGCGCGTCGCCGGTAAACCCTTGGATAAATTTGAAAAAGTTGTGCATCAGGTGACGCAATGGAGTTTCGATGATGCTTTCAATCAGGAAGATATTCAGAATTGGGAAGAACGCAATTTAAATTATTTGGCCAAAGAAATCGGCCACCGGCCGACTGATTTGGAGTACGTATGTGAATTAAAAATTGATGGTTTGCACATAGTTTTAACTTATGAAAAAGGCAAATTGAAAACCGCGGCCACTAGAGGTGACGGTAAAGTAGGCGAAAATGTTACACAAAACATTCGGACTATTTTGTCTGTGCCATTAAAATTAAAAGAATCATTGGGTGTGATTGTTGAAGGGGAAGTGTGGATGGATAAAAAAATGCTTGAAAAAATCAACCAGGAACGTGAAAAAAATACTGAACCACTTTTTGCCAATCCGCGCAATGCGGCGGCCGGTACTATTCGTCAGCTTGACGCTTCGATTGTGTCTGCTCGCAAATTGGTTTTGACTGCTTATGATATTTCTGCCGGTGAAATTCCTTCCACTCAGGCTCAAGAACTTGCCAGATTAAAAGATTTGGGGTTCAAAACTGATATTCATTGGCAAGTTTGTAAAAATTTACAAGAGATTTTAGTCTTTCATGATCAGTGGCAAAAGAAAAAAAATAGCCAACCTTTTTGGATAGATGGCGTAGTTATAAAAGTAAATCAAAAAAAATATCAGGACGCTTTGGGGTTTACCGGTAAATCACCGCGTTGGGCAATAGCTTTCAAATTTCCGGCGGAGCAGGGAGCGACCAGAATAAAAGATATTTATGTTCAGGTAGGTCGTACCGGGGCTCTTACCCCGGTCGCTTTGATGGAGCCGGTAAAATTGGCTGGTTCGACTGTTACTCATGCGACCCTTCACAATTTCGACGAAATTGATCGTTTGGGGGTAAAAATCGGTGATACAGTCATAGTAGAAAAAGCCGGTGATATTATCCCCAAAGTAGTACGGGTTTTGGAAAAAATGCGCACCGGTGCAGAAAAAAATATTAAACGTCCAACCAAATGCCCAGTCTGTGGCAGTGAAGTTACCTCTACGGACATTTCTGGTGCAACAAAGAATTTTCAATCAAAATCAGTCGCGCTCTATTGTCTCAACAAAAATTGTTATGCTAAAGAATTGGAAAGCATCATCCATTTTGTTGGTAAAAAAGGTTTTGATATTGATCATTGTGGCGAAAAAATTGTGGAACAGCTCGTGGACGAAGGTCTGATAAAAGATGCGGCTGATTTATTTACTTTAACACTTGGTGATTTGGAACCGTTAGAAAGATTTGCTCAAAAAAGCGCCCAGAATTTATTGTCAGCTATAGAAAAGTCTAAGCATATTAGTCTAACAAGATTTATTAATGCTTTGGGTATTACTCATGTCGGTGAAGAAACTGCCGATGATTTAGCTCAAAATTTCGGTACATTAGAAAAGCTGCAAAATACCACTATTGAAGAGTTGTTGAATATGAATGGTATTGGTGAGCGTACCGCGCAGTCGATTGTAGAATATTTTAAAAATAATAAAAATCGTGAATTTGTAGATAAATTGATTAAAAATGGGGTGATAATACAGCCGGAAGAAAAAAAGAAAACAGGCGAATTGGCTGGTAAAACTTTTGTATTGACCGGTAGTCTAGAATCAATGAGTCGCGATAAAGCTAAGCAAAAAATAAAAGATTTAGGAGGAGAAATATCCGAAAATGTGAGTAAAAAAACTGTTTTTGTAGTGGTCGGCGCTGATCCGGGTAGCAAATACGAAAAAGCTAAAAAATTGGGAGTGAAAATTTTGACTGAAAATGAATTTTTAGAAATGCTAAAAATGTGATATAATATTCAGGTTATGAATATTGCTTGGTTTAAAGATCTGACAATTAAAGATATTGCTCTAGTAGGTGGAAAAAACGCCTCACTAGGCGAAATGTATTCGAAATTGACTGCCAAAGGCTTGCCGGTGCCTGGTGGATTTGCTTTGACGTCCGAAGTTTATTGGAGATTTTTGAAAGAAAATAAAATAGATAAAAAAATTAAAGAAATTTTGAAAGATTTGGATGTAAAAAATGTCCATGCTTTATCGGTGGCGGGATTGAAGGTGCGTAAAATTATTTTGGCCGCCAATTTCCCCAAAGATATCACTGATGACATTAAGAGAGCTTACAGAGATTTATCGAAACAGTCCAAAAAATCCAATTTGGACGTGGCGGTACGTTCGTCGGCTACAGCTGAGGACTTGCCGGATGCCAGCTTTGCCGGACAACAAGAAACCTATCTCAACGTTAAGGGTGAAAAAGAATTATTACTAGCTTGCAAAAAATGTATTGCTTCGCTGTTTACTGATCGCGCTATTTCTTATCGTGAAGCCAAAGGTTTTGATCATTTGACTGTTGCTCTTTCGGTTGGGGTGCAAGCGATGGTGCGGTCTGATTTGGGTGCTTCAGGAGTGATGTTCACACTTGATACCGAATCCGGTTTTCGTGGTGTGGTACTTATCAATGCTTCATATGGTTTGGGCGAATATGTGGTCAAAGGCCAGGTTACCCCGGATCAATTTTATGTTTTTAAAGATGGCATAAAAAAAGGTTTTAAATCTATCATTAGCCGTCGTTTGGGTAGTAAAGAAGTGAAATTAATATATGGTAAAATTGGAACTAAACAAGAAAAAGTAAAAATTTCTGATCAAAAACAATATTGTCTGACCGACGATGAAGTGATTCAGCTCGCCCAATGGGGGTTGCAAATCGAAGAGCACTATGGTCGGCCGATGGATATTGAATGGGCGAAAGATGGGCAAACCGGGAAATTGTTTGTTGTGCAGGCTAGATCTGAAACTGTGAAATCGCAAGCCAAAATTACGGCGATTGAAACTTATAATTTGCAAAAAAAAGGTGAAGTATTGGTCGAAGGAGTGAGTGTTGGTCAAAAAATTGGTCAAGGCAGGGCGCGAATAATCAATTCACCTAAACAGATGAAAGAATTTAGAGCCGGTGAAGTGCTAATTACCAGGATTACTGATCCGGATTGGGAACCAATTATGAGGATTGCTAGCGCGATCGTGACTGAACAAGGTGGTAAAACTTCGCACGCCGCGATTGTGAGCCGTGAATTGGGTGTGCCATGTGTGGTGGGCGCCAACAAAGCACGACAGATAATAAAAAATTCTCAAGAAATTACAGTGTCATGCGCTGATGGTGAAGTAGGTTATGTTTATAAAGGCCGTTTACCCTTTAGTGTGGAGCGTACCGAATTAAAAAATCTTCCTGAAACCAAAACCAAAATAATGATCAATGCTGGTAACCCCGATAACGCGTTTGCTTTAGCGGCGATACCAAATGACGGCATTGGACTGGCGCGTGAAGAATTTATTTTTACCAATTTTATCAAAATTCATCCGCTCGCTTTGGTGCATTTTAAAGATATTAAAGATAAGCAAGTAAAAGAAAAAATTGAAGCTTTGACCGTTGGATATAAAGATAAAACTCAATATTTGGTAGATAAATTGGCCGAAGGAATAGCTTTTTTGGCGGCTGGTTTCCACCCTCACGAAGTGATAGTGCGTTTATCTGATTTTAAAACTAATGAATATGCCACTTTGATTGGCGGTAAAGAATTCGAACCACATGAGCAAAATCCAATGCTTGGGTGGCGAGGGGCGTCGCGTTATTATGATCCCAAATACAAGCCGGGTTTTAGGTTAGAATGTGCGGCTATAAAAAAAGCTAGAGAAATTTGGGGTTTAAAAAATATTATTGTTATGGTGCCATTTTGTCGCACGGTCGACGAGGGCAAAAAAGTTTTGGAAACTATGAAAGAATTTGGTTTGGAACGAGGAAAAGAAGGTCTGCAAGTATATGTGATGTGTGAAATTCCAGCGAACGTGATTTTGGCCAAAGAGTTTGCCCAAATTTTTGACGGTTTTAGTATTGGAAGTAATGATCTTACTCAACTCACTCTGGGAGTGGATAGAGATTCATCACTAGTATCTCATGTGTATGATGAAAATAATGCGGCCGTGAAAACTTTGATTCGCCAAGTAATCCAAGTCGCCCATCAATACAAACGCAAAGTGGGAATTTGTGGACAGGCCCCAAGTGATTATCCGGAATTTGCTGAATTTTTGGTGCAAGAGGGGATAGATAGTATTTCACTCAATCCCGACAGTGCCTTAAAAACTCGTGCTCGCATTGCGGCCATGGAAAAGAAGTTGGGTAAAAGTAAGGGTAAAATTCTCCAATTGGCCGTAGCTACTAAATCACTGATAGTATTGGGTGTGGTTGGTTTGACTTCAATATTGGGTGGTTATGGCTGTCAAACAATCAATAATCAAACCGTGTCCGACAATCTTAAAGCCACTATGCAACAGCAAGTACTCGAGATGAAAGCGCAGTTGCGGCAAGAAATTACCAATGAATTGGCAAAACAATTGCCCAAAGAATCAATCTATAGTGACAATAGTTTTGTAAAAACAAAATTAAAATATCCTAGCGGTTGGCAAATAGATCGTTGGGAAGATGGTGTAAAATTTTTCAATGTTGATGAATCAGAATATTTGATGGTATTTGTTCAGAAGATGGGTCATCCGGTGCCGGAAGAAAAAATTACAACCACCACTTGGAATAGCTATTCAGCCAAACGTTTGCAAGATGCTAGTCAAAAAGATGGCACACCCTATGAAGTATTAGAAATTTATCCTCAGGGTTATAAAAAAAGTAAAAAGATCATCGAATTAAGAGGTGATCCCAAAACCTTTGAAGAAAGTTTGAAAAATATTGAAGAGTTTATGGTGCCAAAGTAATAAAAAATCAAATAAAAAATCCCTCAATTAAGTCGGGGGATTTTTTATTTAGTTATGAAAAATATAATGTAGTCTGGTCCCGCCCCGACTACTTCAGCCTTTAGACCCTGGCGGGTCCTTGGGCATTTTCGTCGGGGACGGGGTGGCCAGAATCTTGTCAGGCGGCGGCGATGCCCTGCGGGGTGCTCCTGGTACGGCGCGTCGGCCACATCAGGGCCTGAGCGCCTTCTCCATAGAGCAGAGCGAGGGTGCCGTCGTCGTTGCGGCTGATGCAGACCTCGGACCCGGACCGGGCGCCATGGGGCGCCACGTTGATCACGTGACGAGTACCGCGTCCGACATAGACCACGTCCCAGACTTTGCCGTCATGGTCGGTGATCGTGTCGCCGCACTTGAGCATGCACCATTCCGCCAGAGAAATCGAACGAACGGAGAGCTTCATCTTTTCTGAATCCTATCTTGAATTGTTCTAGCCACTAGCCTCACACCCAGCGTGTGAAGTCGCGCCAAGCATATACTAAAAATTTTATTTTGTCAATGGATAAATTAAAAATCACCTATTATAATTAGGTGATTTTTATAAACCTCTCAGCGGGTCGGACGGGACTCGAACCCGCAACTTTCCCGACTGAGTCGGGATGCTCTAACCAGTTTTAAAATAAAAATACCTAATTTAGGTATTTTATAAACCTCTCAGCGGGTCGGACGGGACTCGAACCCGCAACTTCTGCCGTGACAGGGCAGTGCTCTAACCAGTTGAACTACCGACCCGCTGAGGTGTCTATGTTTTCTCCAAATTTTTCAAAAAACCATTTTATATAGTTTTTATTTTTTGATTTTTTTAATTTATTTTCTAATTTTGTTGATTCTGATCCATTGGTGCATTTTATTATAGATATTAACTGCCACGGTCTTCCATTTTTCCATTTCTAGTATATTTTTCTTCTCCAAGTGTATGTTCGACAAATCTTCTATTTATATCAGATGTTTTTCCTATATAAAATTTATTAATTTTTTTGCTAAAAAGCAAATAAACACAAAATTTTCCCTCCATATTAATTTTTTAATTGATCGTGCAACTTTCCCGACTGAGTCGGGATGCTCTAACCAGCATTAGTGCCGACTTAGTCGGCATTGAACTACCGACCCAAATTTTTAACAAGTAAATTATAGCTAAAAAAAAATATTTAGTCAATAGTTGGCTAAATATTATTTTATTTTTAAATAGAAAAAAGGTCCTAGGAGTGTTCGGTATAAGCAATAAGTAAAGGAGGGGGTACTCACGCTTAACCAAACACTCTCAGGACCTTTTTATTTTATATATTAATTATAACAATCAATAAAAATCGTGTCAAACGTCTAGCTGTGGATATGTGTGGATAAATTATTTTTTTACTGTTTCTACTAATTTAGCGAATACAGCCGGGTATTTTACGGCCAATTCAGCTAATACTTTTCTATCTAATTCAATTTTGGCTTTTTTGAGCAAACCCATAAATTCACTATAAGACAAATCATATTTGCGTACAGCGGCATTCAAACGCACTGTCCACAATTGTCTGGAAGCGCGTTTTTTGGTACGACGGGAAACAAAAGCATGTTGACCGGCTTTCATTTTGGCCACTTTGGCTAATTTGATTTTGGATTTTCTACCCCAGCGATAACCCTTGGTATGTTTTAATATCCCGGTTCTGCGTTTGCGGTGCAGTAGACCACCTTTTATTCTTGTCATAATTTAAAATTAATTTGGTAAAGTGATTTGAATTACTCTGTTTAAAGTGGTGCTCATGACGATATCGGATTTTTTATTGCGTCCCACTTTACCATTTTCACGGGAATTAAAATGGTTTTGTCCGGCAGTACGTTTGATAATTTTACCTTTCTTGGTAACGCGGAAGCGTTTGGCGGTTCCTTTGTGTGTTTTTAATTTTGGCATATTTTATAATTATGTTTTTACAATGATTGCAATTATTTTATTTCCTTGTCTTTCGGTGGGTTGTTCAAATCTGGTTGTCATCTCAGTATTTATTTCGGCAAGAAATTTTTTTAAAATTTCAAAGGCCAGTCCAGCTTGTTGATTCTCGCGTCCGCGCAAGACGATTTCTATTTTTACTTTATCGCCCTCATTTAAAAATTTTAAAGTTTGATTTTTGCGAATGTCCAAATCATGTTTTCCGATACGCAATGACATGCGCACGCATTTGGTGTCGACTACATGTTGGTGGGCTTTGCGAATACGCTGTTCTTTTTCTTGTTGATATCGGAATTGTCCAAAATCCATGATCTTGGCTATCGGTGGCTCAGCTTTTGGATTGATAACCACCAAATCCAATTCTTGCTCGCGCGCAGTACGGATCGCATCAGCAGTTTTCATCACACCCAGAGCTTTGCTTTCGCTATCAAGCGTAAAAACATTTGGAAAAGAAATACTTTCGTTGAACAAAAAGTTTTTTTTCGGTTCTTCTTTTTTGCGTTTGTGCGATATGCGCATATATAATATTGTGTGGAGGTGGCGAGAGTTGAACTCGCGTCCAGATAATTTTGAATAAACCTTCTACATGCTTAGTCCACTTAGGTTTTGACTATAGAGATAATAAGCGAACGAAAATCTCTAGAGCGAGTCGGAATTAATTTCGGATAAAAATGTCCGACAGCATTTTCATCCTACATCTCATAAGTGACACCGCGTTGTGCTACGAGATCTTACACAAGCGATGGGAAGCAGCCCTTAGGCCGCTACCGGAGCGAAGTTGCAGCAACTTCCGCCAAAGGCGTTAGTTACAGCTAATTTCACTTTTGATAATAAGTTTGCACTTATATATTGTCTCAGGGATTTACGAGGTCCAAAACACCCTCGGCATGCGAGCGTACGCAGAAACTTCTGTCAAAGCACGGCACCCCCGCTTAATCATTTGTTTTTAAAGCTTGACGCAGTTCGCGCTGCGTATCGCGCTTTTTCAAAGCTTCGCGTTTGTCATATTGTTTCTTGCCTCTGGCAATTGCGATCTCTACCTTGATAAAACGGTTTTTAGTATACACTGAAAGCGGCACGATTGTCAAGCCCTTTTCTTGCGATTTTCCTTGTAAATAACGGATTTCTCGTTTGCGTAACAATAGGCGACGGCTGCGAGTGGGGTCGTAATCTTTTAAATTACCAGCTTGTTTGTATTTGGTAACGTGAGCATTAGTCAAGTAGGCATCGCCACCATGAAAGGTAATATAGGCACCTTTTAATGATAAATGCCCGCTTTTTATGGATTTAGTTTCTTGTCCGGTCAATACCAAACCAGCCTGGAATTTTTCCAGGATCTCATAATCATATAGTGCTTTGCGGTTATCAGCTAAAGTCATATTGGCCAATCATACCATAATTTAGCGTAAAATTCAAGTTAATAATGAGATTAAAGCGCCAGTTGTATTTTTTGCAATTTTATGCTAAGATTTATTTGTCTTATGTCTGCAAAATTGTCTTTTAAATCCATTTCTTTGCACCCTAAATTTGCTGGTTTTCTGGATGTTTTTGTGGGGCTTATCTTTCTTTTGTCACTCAATAAAATGTCAGTTTGGTGGATTTTGCTCATTGCTGTCGGTGTTCGTTTATTCTGGTGGATGATATTATTGCGTTTAGTATATTACCCACCAAATCTCAAGCGGTTTTGGCATCTATTGACTTTGGTTGTTTTTCATCTAGGTACCGTTATACTCTTATTATTTGTGGAATGGAAAATTTCTTGGTATCTGGTTGGGGTGATTTATTTAGTTTTTCCATTAGTGAGTTTCTTTTTGTTGCCATCAAAGAGCGCTAGTCAATTGTCTTTTGTTTTAAAACCATATCGTCGTTGGCGGTTTTGGATGAATTTGTTTGGTTTGTATGGTATTTGGGCCGGAGTTTATGCAGCGATTTCTTTGCAAATTTTAAATGTGAGTTATTGGACGCCGCTAGTAACTGCCAGTTTGGCCACTGCCATAATTAGCGCCTGGTGGTGGCAAGAATATCAAATAGAAAAGAATAGCCGTTTTTGGTGGTGGGTATTGGGTATCGGAATTTTAATTTTGGAAGTTTCTTGGGTTTTATTTCGTTGGCCACTTGGTTATTTCACCAATGATCTGATTTTGATTTGGCTCTGGTATGATATTTGGCTATTGGCCAGATTTCATTTAGTCCCGGCCGGTATTAATTGGAGAAAACAAAATTTATTTTTTATTATCAATGGTGTTTTGCTGTTGTCTTTTTTAATTTTAATTGTTAAATGGAAATAATTTATGTCTGCAGTTCCTCCGCATTTACCATCACCTAGTTGTAACATTGAAGATCATCGTAAATGGCAAAGAATAAAAATACTATTGGTTGCTGTATTCTTTGGTTTGCTCGCCGGTGTTTCCGGCTCTGCGATGATTTTGGGGTGGGTTTGGCCTGGGATCGGTGGTGGTGACACTTGGATAATGTCTCAAGGTGTCAATAATCTCTCTCGTGATTTTTTGGAAGATCGTGTCCGATTGGAATTGGAAGATCGGTTTGGTACTGTTTATCGCGATCTTTCTATTATTGGTGGTGTAAATTATTTGGGGGCTGATAAAAAAATTGGTGAAGCCGCTTTTGTATCTTCAGATGGCTGGTTGGTAATGTATTATCCAAATTATGATGGTAATTATAAAAATTGGCGAGTATTGTTGAAAAATGGTAGTTCTTTGGCCGTATCTAGAGCCATTCGCGATGTTAATTCCAATCTGGTCTATTTAAAAATTGTTTCTCCTAAATCTGGCGCGCAATTTAAAGTGATAAATTTTGTAGATGATATTAAACCTCAAGAAGACGTGTTTGTCTTTAATGGTGGTAATTGGCGTCATGCCATAATGATAAACAAATTAAATCGATCATTTCATCTACCGCACTTAGATACCGCTCCTAGTATGGCTATAGAGCTGTCGGAAAATTTTAATATCGGTGATTTGGTAGTAGATGCTCAAGGTAAAGTGATTGGTCTGATGAGTTCCGGCCGCTATGTTTTGCCTAGCTACTATATATCCGGAGTTCTGCCGTCTGTTTTGAGTGCTCAAAAAATTTCTTATCAAACTTTGGGGGTGTATGGTTGGTTTTCACAGGAGCAGCCTATTTTGGTAAAAAATGAACAACTCACCGGTTTTGTTGTCACGCGAGTATTTGCCGGCGATAATAATTTAAAAGCCGGTGATATTATTTTGGAGATCAATGGACAATTGGTTACCGGTGATAATTTGTGGTATAATGTTATCGGAAATAAAAGTGTAAAATTAAAAGTGTTGCGCAAAGATAAGATGATTGAATTGGTTCGTTCAATTAAAGAAATTTAAATTTAATTTAATTTTTATTTATGTTTGAAATGTTGTTTCGTCATTCCAAGCTTATCCTAGTTTGGGGTGTGTTGATTGCGATCTTATCAGGCGCCATTAGCTTGCTCTTTCCTTGGCAATACAGCGCTCAAAGTCAAGTGCTTATTATCTCGCGCGATCGCAGTGGAGTGGATCCCTATACTCAGTCCAAAGCGGCCGAACGCATTGGAGAAAATTTGGCTCAAGTCATGAAAACCGAGAATTTCATGAATAAAGTGATGGAAACTCCGTCCGCTACTTTTGATAAAAATCGCTGGCTTAGCTTGAACAACAGAAAACAAAGAGAAAAATGGCCCAAAGACGTAGTGGGAGAAATGTTGTATGGCACTAGTCTGATGAAAATTACTGTTTACAGCACCAAAGACGATGTCTTGGCGTTGGCTTCAGCTGTGACTGAGACGGTGGTCGTGCATGGTTGGGAATATGTGGGTGGTGATGTGGCTATAAAAACCGTGAATTCTCCGATAGTATCGCGCTGGATTTCCAAACCAAATATTTTGCTCAATAGCGTGCTTGGATTTTTGGCAGGTATAATATTGTCTTCGGCTTGGGTCATAAAATACAAAAGACATTTATTTGGATTTTAATTTAAATTAAATTTTTAATATGACATCTCAAAATCCAATTGAAGAATTAATCGTCACTATTTTAAATGAAAATGGTTTTGACAAATTAGATGTGCAGGCACAAAAAGAATATCTGCCGCAGTTTGTCGCTGCTGCCGAACAGCGTATTGGTAGTGCTCTGCTACCGCTTTTGAATGAGGAGTCAGCCAAGCAATTTGTGCAACTAAGCAAGGCAGAAACCAATCCACAAGAATGGTGGGATTTTTGGCAGGCCAATGTACCCAATTTTACCGAAGTCGTAAAATCCGCCTTGACCGGTTTTGCCCAAGAAATAAAAGAATCTTTTGCTTTATAAATCCTCTTGAATATTATGGAGGAAAAATCGGATAAACAAATATCAAATAATGAATTAGTAAACGCGGCTAATTTTGCTTTGCAAAAATTTTTGTTACGCGCCGGTGTAGTGGCTCAAGAAGGTAAAATTTTGGAAAATGAACTGCATAATCTGAAAACCAGAGTGCAATTAAAAAAGATAAATACCATTATTCAAAAACATTAATCTAGAACCATATGGTAAGAGTAGAACAATCTCGTCCTTCACCAGAGCGCAAGAAATTTAATCCGGCTGATTTTCCTATCGGTACCGATATTATATTTTTTGATGATATTAACAAAGAGTGGAAGGTTGGTACGGTCAATAGTTGGGCAAGTCCTGCGAGCGATTCCGAAGGTAAGATTACTGGTAATATTGCTACCATTGATCGCGGATTAGTTAATTTGACTATGTCCAAAACGCCCAAGAAAATAGACAAAATTCCTGGAATGGGAGATGTGTTCGATATCAACGGACAAAATTATCGCGTGGATATTAGAAGTACCACTGTAGTTCAAGACACCGGCGAAGTAGAGCTTTCTTTGGTCAACACCGCAAATCCTAGAGATCGTTTGAATAATGTCAATTTGAAAACCATTAAAAATTTGGAATCAGTGCAAAATTTCGAACAGACAGTGGAAGCCAAAATTCGCGATCTCAAAGACAAAATTCAAAATAAAGCCGATGTTCGCGGTAAAGAAATTTTATCCGAATTGGCGGAATTACAAAAAAAAGTAATTGAAGCTGGTAAGAAATTAGGAAGTTTATCCGAGTGGTCGGATCTTGATGAAAAACAGTCGGCCGAAATTGGTGCCGAAATAAAAAATTTACAAAAGGAAGTCAATGATGCTTTGGCGGAGTTAAATCGTAAATTGGATGGTATAAAGCCGCGAGTGGCCGGTACAGAAACTTTGGCTCAAGAGGCGAGTGGTTTGCAGGCGCGTTTGGATAGAAACGCACAGAGGAATAGTCAAACTTTAAAAGATCAATACAAACAAGATCTCAAAGCCGCTAAGGATAACCAGGCGCAATGGAAAATAGACAAAGCGGAGTGGGATAAAAAGAAAAAAGCCAGAGAAAAATGGGACAAAGATAAAAAAGGAGACGAACCGGCTGATCCGGGCGCTGCTCCAGGCGAACCTCAAAAACCAGAGGATGTGGAGAGTCCTGATTTGGAAAAAGTCAAAATGGACTCAGCTTTTGCTTTGTTTGATGAATTGGACAAGCCAACCACTACCGGCAAGCACAAGGAATTGGTTGATAAGGTAAAAGAAAGAGCCGATAAGCAAGCCCAGCGCGAGGGTTTTAGCGGCTATGAGGATCCAAGTTATGTCGACCACAAAGAGCAAGTAGTTGCTGAAATTTTGTTGGCGGTCTTGGCTGAAGAAAAAGTTAAAGTGGCGACTGAAGGAGAAAAATTTGATCTCAAAACGGAGAAAGAAGATTTAAAAACAAAAATTAAAGCCACTATTGAGCGCGAAAAAGCGGTGGGCATGCGGCCGGTCGCTGATTTAGATATAGTCGAGCGTGATTGGCTGCAAGAGGTAGATAATATTGCTGACACTTTGCCGCCAGCTGATCAAGAGAAAGGAATTTTGAGACAGTGGGAGCTTTTGGGCAAACAAGAGGTGCGAGTCTACGAAGCGGAGCGTGCAAAATTACAGTCACCGGAAAAAGAAGTAGTGAAAAATGATATTGATATTCACGATACGGTTTTGCGAGAATTATTTAGTACTCGTCAGATAGAAGTGCGCGCCGTCATGGAAGCTATATATAACGAAGAACTAAAAGCCGGTGACGAACGCGCGGATAACGAAATGGTGTTGGCGGCAGTGAAAAAAATGATGGCCAAAGCTCCGGATGAATATCTGATGAAAAAATTACGTCAGTATGGTATTAAAAATTGGGATCAATTCAAAAATCTTTGGGATAAAAAAATGGCCAAAAAAGCCATTGGTGTTTTGCATGAATGGGGTCAGGCGGATCTCAAATCGGAAGTGGCCAAGCAAATCGGTGCTTGGGATACTATCCGTGCTTTAAAATGGCAATTAGGCGCTAGAATTGCCACCAATATTGCTTTGGTCGGTGGCGGTGCCGCTGTGGCTACGGCCGTGTTTGCCAGTGGCGGTCTAGCTGGTGTGGCTTTGGCGGCGGCTGGTGGTGCGGCTGGTGGTGGAGTGCGCGCTTTGCTTCAGAAATTTATTTTTGGTAGTAAAACTCTAGAGGATAGAAAACAAAAAGCACTAGCCGAAATGTATGACAACAAACGTCAGCAGATTATCGAAGCTACTCTAGATAAAAGATTTGGCGGATCCAATCGCACCAATCTTACGGCAGACACCAACGCCATTTTTTCTTCTATTATGGCGGAGGCGATTCGCGTGGCCAGTGAAGAAATGGTGAAAGGTAAAGAGGAAGATTTTTCTTCAGCGGAAGCCAGAACTCTCAAAGGTGATGAAAAGAGACTATACATCCAGGCGTTAAAAAACGCCCGTGAATCGGGTGTGGAATTAACTCAAGATCAAAAAATCAAAATGGCCGTGGCCCTACAAAATCTTACTAGACGCGGTGATCAGTCTCGGGCGCAAGCGGTAAAAGAATCTGATCCTTTGATAATCAAAATGGTGGATGGGGTGATGGCCGGTTATAGTGGTTCCAAAGCCAGTAAGGAAAATTATGGAGCGGATGGCGCCGTCGGTACGGTGGCTTTGGGAGCGGCGGCGGGTGCGGCTTTCTTTTCCAATAGCGCGTTGGCTAGAGGAGTGATGGGTGGTTTAGGCGGCGCGTCAGTTGGCTATAAGATAGGTGAAAGTGTACGTTCCAAAAGAGAAGTGAAACAAGCGGAAGTGGTTTTTGCGCCTAGGTTCAAACAAGCGACTGATCAGTGGGATGTATTTTTTCGTGATCCTGATGCTTTCGTTACTGATGATTTGAAAAAATTTGGTGATGAAATCAAGGCTTTCAATCGTTATCTCAAAGGCGAGGCCGATACTATTGATGAGCAAAAATTGGTAGCCCTGTTGCAATCCAATTCACAGTTGCGCCAGCAGACGGAAAATTTGGTATACCAGGCTTATCGTCGTGGAGTCTTCGCTCGCATCACTTTAGCCGAAATGCAAAAACACGGTGAAGAAGTGGCGGCCGCCAGTAATATTCAATTGGCTGATAGCACCAAATCCTGGATAGAGAAACAAGGTGATCGTGCCATTTACACTGCCGCCGGAGCCATCGTCGGCGCTGGGTTTGCTGTTTTGGCCGGTAAGGGGGTGCAAGAATTTGTCAAAGATATTCGACATGGTGTTTTTCATGATTATGGACATAGTGAGGCGCCAATTATTCATCGTCCTTCAGCCGCTACTGAGGCCAAAGGCGCAGTCGCTGCAGCTGCAATGGAAAATAACCCCGCCGTTGGCCGTACTGTCTATACCGGCCCCGAACATCCGGCCCCGGCCCCAGAGCCAGCACCAGCTGCCGTTCATGAAGCCTCCACCCCAGCCAGAGCCGCTGGTTTGGTAGAAATTGAAGGTGTTAAAGTTGGTGAAAAAATTTCTTTTGATACTTGGCGCCACAAAGTAATGGAGGGCATGGGCTACAAATTTGAGCACGGTAAAATCGAGCACGCCCTGCGGTTTCATCCTGGTGCGAAATTTGAGCTGGTAGACAGTAAAGGTGAAACCGTTGGTGAATTTGAATTTAAAAAAGGGGATAGCACTTGGCGCGCGCTGGATCATCTTCACAGTAAAGCTGGACATATGCTTAAAGACGGTGAGATTCCAAGAATTAAGATAGTTGGTTTTGACAATGATAAAGTAGAAATTTTGGATAATTATAAAGTTGAAGGACACGGTGCCAAAGAGTTAGGTTGGAGCGGGGAGAGAAATCCCAAAATTCATGATCTACCAAAAGGTAATTTTGATCTTTCTCCTGGTGCGGATAAAAGCGCCAAGTTTGTCGCTCTAGACGGTCATGAATATCAGCAGGTGCCTGGCGGTAAAGACGGAGACTATTATTTGCGCGACAATCATCTCTATACGTTTGAAGGTAGATATATTGGCGAGCAGTATGCCTCAGGAGCGGGAAAGACCACTTGGAGTAAAGGCGCGGCGATTGTTCCTGAGGATCACAAAAATTTAGAAGCAATGCTCACAGGCACACTAACCGATGAGAAAACTGTGGGTGGCGGTTTATCGCGTGGTGCTGGTACTGGTGGTAGTGGTGGGAATATACAAATCCCAGACGCAAAAGTGGTGTCCGCTAGCGCGGTGTCAGCTGAAGTCGCCAAGCCAGCTGAAGCGGTCGCACCTGCTGCCGATGTGACCATCTCAGCGGCCGACGTGCATAAAGGTGAATATGAAGTGTGGGGTGATATTAAAAAAGATATTGTTCGTATTTTATCCACGGAATTAAAAATTAATTTTTCTGGTGATAAAGCCCAAGTCATGCCGCGTCTTATAGATCGCATAAATTTAGTCCTATCTGATTCACCCAAACTTTTGGATAATCCTGATATCAAATCCGCTCTCACCTTGGCCGATATGCCAACGCAAGAGCGCTTTGAAAAGATTTTGGTGGCTTTGGATAATGTCCATAAATTAGATCTCACTCCGGAAGAAAAAATTGTATTGGGTGGCGACTTAGTACAAGATGAAAATTTTGTGGAGCTCAAAGGTGTATCGCACGACGGTAGAATAGTCGATGCAATAGTGGCCAAGCGCGGAAGTCACGCAATACAATTTTT
>Ga0233424_10000823_pt1 | contig 33662 bp, 28 predicted proteins | sample Watercolumn_Towu_FD_181011 | JGI IMG/M metagenome (GOLD analysis project Ga0233424, IMG submission 181011) | Freshwater microbial communities from Lake Towuti, South Sulawesi, Indonesia - Watercolumn_Towuti2014_125_MG | ecosystem: Environmental > Aquatic > Freshwater > Lake | place: Indonesia... | reverse complement strand
CGAGGCCGAATGTATGTGCCGGCCAGAGCGCCACATGCTTTGAGCACATACTTTTTGCTACCGGCCCGTCTACGGTGCGATGGACATAGGCTTGAATGTATGGATCGAACTGGCCCAAGAAAGATCGGAATGCCGAAGGCCACGCTCGCGCCGAACTGCTTGAGCAGGATGGGCGCCAGCAGCGAGGCAAAGAAGGAGCCGAAGTTGACGATCCAGTAGAAGCCGTCGAACACCTTCTGGGCGAGCGAGCGGTTGCTCTTGTCGAACTGGTCGCCCACAAAGCTGCTCACCAGCGGCTTGATGCCACCCGAACCCAGGGCGATCAGGAAGAGGCCGAAGTAGAAGCCCTGGAGTTGATGCTCAAAGATGGCCAGGCAGGCATGGCCGGCGCAGTAGACCAGGCTGAGCCAGAAGATGGTGTTGTACTTGCCGAAGAAGCGGTCGGCCAGCCAGCCGCCCAGCAGGGGGAAGAAGTAGACGCCGATCACGAAGGTGTGGAAGACCTCCTTGGCCTCGCCCTTGCGCAGTGGCTCCGGCACGGACAGCAGCAGGCTGGTCATCAGGAAGACCGTCAGGATGTTGCGCATGCCGTAGAAGCTGAAGCGCTCGCAACCTTCGTTGGCGATGATGTAAGGAATCTGCGGCGGCATCTGCGGCCGAGACGACGCGGTGACTGGGGACTGATTCACGGCGGTTCTGAAGAAGAGGGAAGGGAAGGGCGGGCCTTGCTCGGGGGAGGGCAAGAGATGGCGACGCCCAAGAAAAAACGCCGCCGGGCGCTAACCCGGCGGCGTTGCTGCGGTCGCGAGACCGCAGTGCTCAATGGCTTACTGCTGTTCGAAAGGCAGCTTGATCTGGGAGAGATCCTTGCGGGTCTCGACCAGCACCAGCGGGCCTTCATCAAGCGTCACCAGGGGCGGACGCTCGCGCGGCACATGCACCGGCTTGGGCTCGGCCGCGATGGCTTCCTGGGCCTGGCGGATCTTCTCGGCATCCGAGTTGACCCACTGCAGACCGGCGCCCTCTGCCACCGCCTGCAGATCGGCCAGGGGTAGCACGAAACGTGGCACGGCCACCGGGGCCGGGGCGGCGGCAGCGGCCACCGGCACCTCGGCCTGCACCGGCGCGGCGGCCGGGGCGCTGGCCTCAACGGGCTCGCTCAGCGCCGCCTGCGGTGCGGGCTCGGCACCTTGGGCCATGGCAGCGGCTTCTGCCCCCTCTGTCACGGCCTGGCCGTCCTGGGCACCGTCTTCGCGGCGCTCGCGGCGATAGCGATCGCGGCTACGGCGGCGGCGGCCGTCGCGGCCATGGCCTTCACCGGCGTCATCGCCCTCGGGGCGGGCTTCGCTGCCGTCGGTCTCGGCCACGGCGTCTTCGGCGGCCGCGGCTTCGTCGGTGGCGATGGGCAGTTCGCCCTGCTGGCCTTGCTCCAGCGCGCCCTCGGAACCGCGCTCACCACGACCCCCGCGACGGCGGCGGCGGCGGCCCTGGCGCTCGTCGCCAGCCACGGGTTCCTGACCATCGGCCTGGCTGTCCACAAAGGCGGGCGGCGCCTCATGCTCGGCGGCCAACGGGGCGGCGGCAGCATTCAGGTCCAGTGCGGCCTGGGGAGCGGCAGCCTGCTGGGCCTGTGCGTCCTTGCGCTCGCCACGCGGGCGGCGCTCACCGCGCTCACCGCGCTCGCCACGTTCGGTGCGCTCGCTGCGCGGGGCTTCCTGGCCCTCGGGCTTCTGGCTGGCCTCGCGGTCCTGGCGCTCGTTGCGGCGACCGTTGCGCTCGTTGCCGCGCTCACCACGCTCGGCACGTTCGCCACGTTCGCTGCGTTCACCACGCTCGGAACGACCGTCCTGCGACTTGGCGCCCTGAGCGTCGCCTCGCTTGCTGCGGTCGCCACGCTCGCCGCGGCGGCCATCGCCACTCCGCTCGCCGCGACGGCCGTCGCCGCGCTTGCCGTCCTTGCCGGCGCGCTCGCCCTCGGCCGGCTTGGCTTCCACCGCCGGGGTCGGGGCCGGCGCCGGCGCAGCGCCAAACAGGCTCTTGATCCAGCCGAAGAAGCCGCCGCCTGCGGCGGGCGCCGGGGCTGCCACGGGCGCGGCTGCCACCGGGGCGGGCTCGGGCTTGGGCGGGGCCACGGGGGCCGGCTGCTCGGGCAGGATGCCCTTGATCACCGGCTCCTGCTTGTTCTTCTTGTCGGTGGCGGCGCGACGGGTGATGCCCACCTCGTCGGTCGCCTCTTCGATCATGGTGTAGCTGGCCTGCAGATTCTCCAGGCGCGGATCGTCGTGGCGCAGGCGCTCCAGCTTGTAGTTGGGCGTCTCGAGATGCTTGTTGGGCACCAGCAGCACGGTGACGCGCTGCTTGAGCTCGATCTTGGTGATCTCGGTGCGCTTCTCGTTGAGCAGGAAGCTGGTCACTTCCACCGGCACTTGCACGTGCACGGCGGCGGTGTTGTCCTTCATGGACTCTTCCTGGACCATGCGCAGGATCTGCAGCGCCGAGGACTCGGTGTCGCGGATATGGCCGGTGCCATTGCAGCGCGGGCAGGTGATGTGGCTGCCCTCGGACAGTGCCGGGCGCAGGCGCTGGCGCGAGAGTTCCAGCAGGCCGAACTTGCTGATCGAGCTGAACTGCACGCGGGCGCGGTCCTGGCGCAGTGCGTCGCGTAGGCGCTGCTCGACGTCGCGGCGGTTCTTCGACTCTTCCATGTCGATGAAGTCCACCACGATCAGGCCGCCCAGGTCGCGCAGACGCATCTGGCGGGCGATCTCGTCGGCCGCTTCCAGATTGGTGCGGGTGGCGGTTTCCTCGATGTCGCCGCCACGGGTGGCGCGGGCCGAGTTCACGTCCACCGAAACCAGGGCCTCGGTGTGGTCGATCACGATGGCGCCGCCCGAGGGCAGGTTCACGGTGCGGCTGAAGGCCGTCTCGATCTGGTGTTCGATCTGGAAGCGGCTGAACAGCGGCGCGTCGTCGCGGTAGCGCTTCACGCGATGGCCCTGGTCGGGCATCACGTGGTTCATGAACTGGCTGGCCTGCTCGTACAGATCGTCGGTATCAATCAGAATTTCGCCGATGTCCGCGGTGAAGTAGTCGCGGATGGCGCGGATCACCAGGCTGGATTCCTGGTAGATCAGGAAGGCGCCCTTGCCGCCCTTGGAGGCGTCATCGATCGCCGTCCAGAGCTTGAGCATGTAGTTCAGGTCCCACTGCAGTTCGGCCGCGGAGCGACCGATGCCTGCGGTGCGGGCGATCAGGCTCATGCCCTTGGGGTACTCGAGCTGGTCGAGGTTCTCCTTGAGCTCCTCGCGGTCCTCGCCCTCGATGCGACGGCTCACGCCACCGCCGCGCGGGTTGTTGGGCATCAGCACCAGGTAGCGGCCGGCCAGGGAGATGAAGGTGGTCAGGGCCGCGCCCTTGTTGCCACGCTCTTCCTTTTCGACCTGGACCAGCAGCTCCTGGCCTTCCTTGATGGCGTCCTGGATCTTGGCCGAGCGCACGTCCACGCCGTCGCGGAAATACTGCTTGGAGATTTCCTTGAAGGGCAGGAAGCCGTGGCGGTCTTCGCCGTAGTCGACGAAGCAGGCTTCGAGCGAGGGCTCGACGCGGGTCACCACCGCCTTGTAGATATTGCCCTTGCGCTGTTCGCGGCCTTCGATCTCGGTTTCGAAGTCCAGCAGCTTCTGGCCATCGACGATGGCCAGGCGACGCTCTTCCTGCTGCGTCGCATTGATCAGCATGCGTTTCATGTCTTCACACTCCTCGTGCGCCCGCCACCCGGCACTTCATGGCCGGGGCGATGGGCGCCACATCGCACATGCCGCCCGGGGCTTGCGCCGGCGGGCGACTCATCGATGCACGTGCAGACGTGAAAGAACCGAGGAAGGAATCGCCCTGGACCGCTGGTGATCGAGACAGAAGCGTCGATCAGACCGCCGGCGTTGGCGCGTGCGAGTGCTGTTCAACAGCAGGCGGTGCCGCAAGCCTCGCTTCCCAGCGCGCCGCCAGGGGCGCGGCCCGGCCACGGCCGAGGATGCGCGCCGCGCCGGTCAGGTCTGACCGGGGCTGCATCCGCCAGCGGCGGGGGGTGGGGGAGGTTGGAGGAAGGCTCATCCGCTAGGACTGAAGCTGACAACAAACGCGGGTCCGAGGTCTGGGCCGCGCCCACAAGGGGCTGGCTCAAGGCCTCGGGCCTTGTAAACCTTTTTCTTCGCCGAGCCCGCCGTCTTCAAACAGCCGACGGCCCCGACGGGGTTCTTGCAAATCTGCGCTGCCACGCGCTGTCGACAACCGCCCGGTCACTTGGGGACAGGGCCCGCCGCCTCGAGCGCGCGTTGCATCACCTGATGGGCCGGTTTCACCGGCCCGCCACGCCTGCGTCGTAGTCCTAATGCCCGTAAAATCAGGCAAATCAAATACTTACGGCGCAATTGTGGTTCGGAACATTATAGGGGCTAAAGCGGGCCCGAAAGCTGGGGTCAGCCCCAGGGGCCCTCAACCTGCCGCGCCGGCCGGTGAGCAAACGCCAACTTTGCAGGTTCGCCGGGTCCTGATCGATGAGGGCTCGGCCGGCCAGCGCCTGGATAACTTCCTGCTGCGCGAGCTCAAGGGCGTGCCCAAGACCCATATCTACCGCGTGATCCGCGCCGGCGAGGTGCGGGTGAACAAGGGCCGGGCCCAGGCCGATACCCGGCTGGAGCTGGGCGACGAGGTGCGCGTGCCCCCGGTGCGCCTGCCCGAGCGGGTTGCGGCCAAGCCCGACTATGTGCCGGCCAAGGAATTCCCGGTGCTGTTCGAGGACGAGCACCTGATTGCCGTGAACAAGCCCGCCGGCGTGGCGGTGCATGGCGGCTCGGGCGTGAGCTTCGGCGTGATTGAGCAGCTGCGCCAGGCGCGGCCCCAGGCCAAGTTCCTGGAGCTGGTGCACCGCCTGGACAAGGAAACCTCGGGCCTGCTGCTGATCGCCAAGAAGCGCAGCGCCCTGGTGGCCCTGCAGGACCAGTTCCGCGAGCGCGAGACGGGCAAGACCTATGCCGCCCTGGTGCTGGGCGACTGGGCCGAGAACAAGAAGGTGATCGACGTGCCCCTGCTCAAGTTCGTGGGCAGCGATGGCGAGCGCTGGGTGCGCGCCGTCACCAGCTCGCACGACCCCCAGGCCGATCAGGCCAAGCGCTCCATCAGCCTGGTGCGGGTGGCCGAGCGCTTCCCCGGCGCGGCCTACAGCCTGCTGGATGTGACCATCAAGACCGGCCGCACCCACCAGATCCGCGTGCACCTGGCGCACGAGGGCCATCCCATCGCGGGCGATCCCAAGTACGGCCAGTTCGAGGCCAACCGCCAGCTGGCGCGCGGGGCGCTCAAGTTCGAGCGCATGTTCCTGCACGCCCGGCGCCTGAAGTTCAGCCACCCCGCCAGCGGCGCCGAGATCGAGCTGCTGGCGCCCCTGCCCCCCGAATGCGAGCGCCTGCTGGGCGCGCTGAGAGCCACCGCATGAGCACCCGACCGCAACGCTTTGACCTGATCGTCTTCGACTGGGACGGCACCCTGTTCGACTCCACGGCCCTGATCACCCGCTGCATCCAGGCCGCGGCCGAGGACCTGGGCCTGCCGCGCCCCAGCGACGCGCAGGCCAGCTATGTGATCGGCATGGGCCTGCACGAGGCCCTGGCCCATGCGGTGCCGGGCCTGGACCCGGCGCGCTATCCCGAGCTGGGCCAGCGCTACCGTCACCATTACTTTGCGGCCCAGCATGCGGTGACGCTGTTTGAAGGCACGCTGGAGATGCTGCAGGCGCTCAAGGCCCGCCACCACTGGCTGGCGATTGCCACGGGCAAGAGCCGCCGCGGCCTGGACGAGGCGCTCAAGGTGGCGCCCGAGCTGGGCGCGCTCTTCGACGGCAGCCGCACCGCCGACGAGACCGCCGGCAAGCCCAACCCGCTGATGCTCAATGAACTGATGCGCGAGTTTGGCGCCGAGCCCGAGCGCACCCTGATGATCGGCGACACCAGCCACGATCTGCAGCTGGCCCTGAACGCCGGCACGGCCAGCGTGGGCGTGAGCTACGGCGCTCATGACCACGCCAGCTTCGCCGACTACGGGCCCCTGCACGTTGCCCACTCCGTGCCCCAGTTGCACGCCTGGCTGGTGGAGAACGCCTGATGAGCAGCCACGAGTCCGACACCGCCGCCCAGGGGCTGCCCCTGTGCCCCTCCGCGGCCCTGGAAGAACGCGGCCGCGCCCACAGCTTCGATGTGCTGCAGTGGAACCAGCCCGCGCGCGCCTTCGCCCTGCGCTTTGACGGCGAGGTGGTGGCCTATCTGAACCGCTGCGCCCACGTGCCCACCGAGATGGACTGGCAGGAGGGCGAGTTCCTGGACCGTGACAAGCAATACATCATGTGCTCCATCCACGGCGCCGTGTACGACCCGCGCAGCGGGCGCTGCGTCACCGGCATGTGCGGGCGCATGGGCCTGACCAAGATCGCCGTCTCGGAGCGCGAGGGTCAGGTCTATTGGTATCCTAGCCGCGACACCAAGCCGGCTTTCGAGGAGTAAGAGAAGCCACCATGAATTCCCACGACGATCTGCCGCCCCCGATTGCCGACCCCCTGGGCACGCCGCCCCGGGCCGCCGCGCCCGCCAGCCCCGCTGCCGGCGCGGGCTACGAGCAGCTGATGGCCCAGTTCGCCCGCGACTATCTGCGCGACCGCCGCGCTGAGCGGCGCTGGCGCAGCTTCTTCCGCCTGGCCTGGCTGGCCCTGATCGTGAGCCTGATGTATCTGCTCTTTGCTCAGCGCCACCCCGGGGCCGCGCCGAGCACGCCGCACACCGCCCTGGTGGAGGTGCGCGGCGAGATCGCCGCCGATACCGAGGCCAGCGCGGAGCTGATGCTCTCGGCCCTGAAGAGCGCCTTCGAGGACCAGGGCGCCCAGGCCGTGGTGCTGCGCATCAACTCGCCCGGTGGCAGCCCGGTGCAGGCCGGCATCGTCAATGACGAGATCAAGCGCCTCAAGGCCAAGCATGGCAAGAAGGTCTATGCGGTGGTGGAGGAGATCTGCGCCTCCGGCGCCTACTACATCGCCGCCGCCGCCGACGAGATCTATGTGGACAAGGCCTCGGTCGTGGGCTCCATCGGCGTGCTGATGGACGGCTTCGGCTTCACCGGCCTGATGGACAAGGTGGGCGTGGAGCGCCGCCTGCTCACCGCCGGCTCCAACAAGGGCATGCTCGATCCCTTCTCGCCCGAGAACCCGCAGCAGAAGGCCTATGCCCAGGCCATGCTGGACCAAATCCACCAGCAGTTCATCACCGTGGTCAAGCAGGGCCGCGGCCAGCGCCTGAAGGAAACGCCCGAGACCTTCTCGGGCCTGTTCTGGAACGGCGAGGAAGCCGTCAAGCAGGGCCTGGCCGACGGCTTCGGCAATCTGGACTATGTGGCCCGCGAGGTCGTGAAGGCCGAAGAGGTCATCGACTACACCCCGCGCGACAACGTGGCCGAACGCCTGGCCAAGCGCTTCGGTGCCGCCGTGGGCGAGGGCGCGGTCAAGACCCTGCGCGGTCTGGCGCCGATCCGCTGAGGCGCCTGGACGCGCAAGTCGTTCCTGTTGACCCCGATGCCTCGGCCCAGGCCTCGGTCCGGGGGCGCAGCTCAGCGAGGCGAAGGCCGCGCATCTGCCTGGTCTTGAGTCCGCGGCCCATGCGCAGCGCCTTGCCAGCCCAGGCTGCTCAACGGCCTGCCGGCAGTAACTCCAGTGCCTGCTCCAGACTCAGCTGGTCGACCAGGGCGCCGGAGCCCTGGGTCGGCTGCTGGGCCTCGATCGCATGGGCGAACTGCACCGCGGGGTCCTGCTGCAGGCGGCGGTACAGCGCGTCCAGGCGCGGGTAGTCGCTGCGCTTGAGCACGCGGTGGAAGTCGTTCCAGCGGGCGATGCCGGCGAAGTAGGCGTCCGCGGCGCTGCGCTGCAGGCCGAGCAGCCAGGGGCCGTCGCCGATCAGCTGTTCCAGCTTGGCATGGGCATGGGCCACCAGCAGCTGTTGCTCGGCGCTGCCCTCGGCGGTGTGCTCCAGCGCGTACCAGAGCGGCGAGAAGGCGCCGAAGAAGCTGGTGTTCAGGAAGGCCAGCATCTGGTTGAGCCGGTCGAACTCGGGCGTGCCCTGGGCGAAGCCCAGGCCGCTGTCGATGCCCTGCGCCGCGATGTGGTTCTGGATCGCCATGCTCTCGCTGATCAGTTGACCCTGGGGAGTCATCAGGGTCGGCGTCTCGCCCAGCGGGTTCAGGCGGCGGTATGCCTCGCTGCTGACCTGCTCGGGCATCTCGATGCGGCTCAGCCGATAGGGCTTGCCCAGCCATTCCAACGCAACGATGGAGCCGAAGGAGCAGCCCTCGGGCACGCCGTAGAACAGGATGGGGGCCGGGGTGACGTTGGCCTTGGCGGCGGTGGTGTTCTGGGTCGTCATAGACAAATCTCTCTGGATGGTTGCTTGATGGTTTGAAGGGTTTCGAAGCGGTGGGTTGTTCTGCCCCGCCGTTCGATGAGCTGAAATTTACTTATGTGGACATTGGGCGACTAGATGGCCTTTTGTTGACCAATGGTTCACATATGTGGACAATCCGGGCATGACTAGCCTGATGAACCTGAACGACCTGCAGTTCTTTGCCCATGTGGTGGAGCAGGGGGGCTTCACCGCGGCCTCGCGCCGGCTGGGCGTCCCCAAGTCCACGCTGAGCAAGCGCCTGGGCGAGCTGGAGGCGGCGCTGGGGGTGCGCCTGCTGCACCGCAGCTCGCGCAGCCTGGCGCTGACCGATGTTGGGCGCGACTTCTACCGCCATGCGCGCGCCGCGCTGATCGAGGCCGAGGCGGCGCTGGCCGTGGTCCAGCAGCGCCTGGCCGAGCCGAGCGGCACGGTGCGCCTGACCTGCTCGGTGCCGGTGGCGCAGTTCTACCTGGCCGGCCTGGTGCCGGCCTTGGCGCTGCGCCATCCGAAGCTGCGCCTGGAGCTGCATGTGACCGACCGCTTCGTCGATCTGGCCCAGGAGGGCTTCGACATCGCGGTGCGCAGCCATTTCGGGCCGCTGCCCGATTCCAGCCTGGTGCAACGGCGCATTGCGGTGGAGCCGATCTGGCTGCTGGCTGCACCGGCCTATCTGCGGGCCTCGGGGCGGCCGGAGGCGCCTGAGGACCTGGCCGCGCATGAGGCGCTGCTGACGACGCCGAGCGCTCTCACCTGGACCCTGTGGCCGCAGGACGAAGGCGCGGCGGTGCCGGTGAGCCCGCGCCCGCGCCTGGTGGCCGATGAATCGGTGGTGCTGATGCAGGCCGCGGCGGCCGGCCTGGGCATCGCCTGCCTGCCGGCCGGCATGTGCCGCGCCGAGCTGGACGCGGGCCGGCTGGAGCGGGTGCTGCCGGACTGGAGCGCCGGGCGCGTCATCACGACGCTGTTGATGCCCGAACGCCGCAGCCAGCTGCCGGGCGTGCGTGCGGTGGTCGAGTTCCTGGCCGAGCGTCTGGCCGAACCCGACTGAGCGCGCTGCCCGCGATCGGCCTCAGAAGTTGTGGCGCATGCCCAGCTCGACGCCGGTGGAATCGCCGCCGCCGGCCATGCCCGAGGCGCCGCCCGGCACCGCATAGCTGGCCCCGCCCTTGTTGGCGACGCGCGCCACCGTGGCGTAGAGCGCGCTGCGCTTGGACAGGTCGTAGACATAGCCCAAGCCCAGCTGGTCGGCGTCGTTGCGGTCGATCGCGATGCTGCCGACGCGGCCCTGCAGGTCGACCCGGTTCCAGGACAGCTTCAGCTGGCCCGGGCCCAGCGGCACCCAGGCGCCCAGCAGGGTGTTCGTTTGCTTGGCCGAGCCGAGCTTGAACTGGCGCCAGGCCAGCGAGGCGCGCAGCGGGCCGAAGTCGTAGCTGCCACCCAGAGCCCAGTCTTCCAGGGCATCGCCGCCGGTCAGGTCGTTCTTGCTGCGGGTGTAGGCCGCGGCCACGTTGAAGAGCTTGTTCGCATAGCCCAGGCGCGCGCCGCTCACCTTGTGTTGGCCACTGGCCGCCGTACCGCCCTCGCCGGCGGCCAGCATCAAGCCGCCCTCCAGCCCGCCCAGATCCGCGGGCAGCAGCCATTGCAGCGAGTTGCTGGCGCGCACCGTGGTGTTCAGCCCACTGCCAAAGGCGGCGCGCAGTGGCCCCTGCGGCGTGGTGGACACAAAGTTGTTGGCCCCAGCCGCGCCCACATAGGAGAAGGGGTCGTAGCGGCTCCAGTTGCTGTAGCTGGGCACGAAGTCGCGACCGGCGCGCAGCTCGCCCCACTGCCTCGCGGCCAGGCTGACCGTGGCGCGGCGGTCCCAGAACAGGCTGCTGGAGGCGGGCGTGCCGCTGTCCAGCAGCAGGCCATGCTCCAGATGGAAGGCGGCGGACAGGCCTGCGCCCAGATCCTCGCTGCCGCGCAGGATGATGCGACTGGTGGCATTGCTGCCGCTGACGACCGAGCTCAGGCTGCCGCGGCCTTCGTTGCGCACCTGGCGCAGGGCGGCATCGGCGATGCCGGAGAGGCTGAGCTGGCTCTGTGCCAGTGCCGGGGCGGCGCCAAGGGCCAGCAGGCCGGCGAGAACGCCCGCTCTGAAGCGACCGGGAGGGAGGCAAAGGGTGGGCATGGACGGTTTTCCTCGGAACTTGTTCTTGTGCATGGGCATCAGTCGGCGCTCAGCTTGGCCTGCTGCACCACCTGCTTCCAGCGCTGCAGCTCGGTCTTCACCAGGCTGCCGAACTGCTCGGGCGTGCTGCTCTCCACATCGGCGCCATGCTCCTCGATGCGCTTGATGATGTCCTTGTCATTCAGCACCTGGTTCAGGGCCTTATTGAGCTGGGCGATCACGGGCTTGGGCGTGCGTGCCGGGGCGAAGAAGCCGTACCACTGCTGAACGTCCACGCCTTCGATGCCCAGCTCCTTGAGCGTGGGCACCTCGGGCAGCTCGGCCAGACGCTTGGGGCCGGCCACGGCCAGGGCGCGCAGCTTGCCCGCCTTGACCTGCGGATAGGCCGTGAAGGCGCTGGGGAACATGAACTGGGTCTGGCCGGCAATGGTGTCGGTCACCGCCGGAGCCGAGCCCTTGTAGGGGACGCCGCCCATGTTCACGCCGGTGCGCAGCTTGAAGAGCTCGGCCGCGAAATGCGGCGCAGTGCCGTTGCCGGCCGAGGCGTAGAAGAAGCCATCGGGCCGTGCCTTGAGCTGGGCCAGCATGTCCTTCACATCCTTGACGGGCACCTTGGTATTGGCCACCAGCAGGGTGGGCGAGTAGCCGACCAGGCCGATGGGCTCGAAGTCCGCCACCGGGTCATAGCGCAGCTTCTGCAGCGCTGGATTCATGCCGTGGGTGGCGATGTAGCCGAAGAAGAGGGTGTAGCCGTCGGCAGGGGCGCGAGCCACATACTCGCTGGCGATGGCGCCCGCTGCGCCGGCCCGGTTGTCCACGATCACGGTTTGCCCCAGCAGGCTCTGCAACTTCTGGCCGATGGTGCGAGCCATGGCGTCGTTGCCGCCGCCGGCCGCGGTGGGCACGACGATGGTGATGGTCTTGCTCGGGTAGCTGGCCAGTGCAGACTGGGCCAGCGTGGGCAGGCTGAGCGCCAGCAGGCAGGCGGCCAGGCGCCGCCGCGGGGTGTTGAGGGGCATGTCTTGTCTCCGTCGCTTGTGATGAATCGTTTTGGGGGAGGCCTGTCCGGCCGGGATGGGTTTTCAGCCCAGGGCGTAGGCCGGGATCTGCAGATGGCCTTGCAGAATCCGGCGTGCGGTGCGCAGCAGGGCGGCACGCTCCACCCTGGCCTGCTCGCCGCGACCACGCAGCACCACCTCGATCTGGATGCGGCCCTGCGGGTGCAGTACCTCGATGGCGTGGGTGCCCTCGGGGAAGTGGTGCTCGCTGCTGGCCACGGTGCCGGGCAGCACCAGGGCGGTGGCCACGCCGATGGCGCCGGTCACCGCATGCGCGGCATGGCAGCGCCGTGGCGTGAAGTAGCGCGAGTGGGTGCGATGCGGGGCGTCGGCCGGGCTCAGGATCACGGGCTTGGGCGTCACGCTGCGGGATACGTCGCCCAGGCCCATCAGCCGACCTGCCGCAAGGCGCAGGGCTTCCAGGCGCTCGAGCAGAGTGTGGTTGGCATCGAGCTCCTCTGGGCGCTCGCGGCCGCTGAGGCCCAGGTCACGGGCCCGCAGCAGCATCAGGGGCATGGCGGCATCGATGCAGCTGATCTCTAGGCCGTCCACCCGGTCGATGCGGTGGCCGCTGGGAAAGAGAGCGCCGGTGCTGGCGCCCCAGGCATCCAGGAAGTTCAGGCGTATCGGTGCCGCGGTGCCGGCCACGCCGTCGATGCCCACATCGCCCTCGTAGACCACGCGGCGCTGCGGCGTCTGCACCGTGAGATCAATGCGCGAGCGGGTGTTGATGTTGAAGACCCGCAGCGTGGTCTCGCCCTCCTGCGCGGGCACCAGACCCTGCTCGATGGCAAAGGGCCCCACGCCGGCCAGCATATTGCCGCAGTTGGGCCGGGTGTCCACCGAGTCCGGGCCCACCTGGGCAAAGAGATAGTCCACATCGCAGCCGGGTTCGCGGGAGCGGGAGACGATGGCGGCCTTGCGCGTGAGGCTGCTGCCGCCGCCCAGGCCGTCGAGCTGATCGGCGGCACCGATGGCGCCGATCAGGGCGCGATCGCGCAGGGCTTCATCCTCGGGCAGCCATTCACGCAGGAAGAAGGGGCCGCGCGAGGTGCCGGCTCGCATCAGGACGCAGGGCAGGGTGATCGATTGCATGAGTCGAATATTGGTTCAGGCACTCATGCATGTGAATTGCGTAGTTATGATCGATTGATCCATCATCAGCATCAATCGATTCTGCAGCCATGGCCGTGAACTTCGATCTCAATGACCTGCTGGCCTTTCGCGCTGTGGCCGAACTGGGCAATTTCCGGCGTGCCGCCGAGTCGGTTCACATCTCCCAGCCCGCCTTCAGCCGGCGCATCGAGAAGCTGGAGGAGGCTCTGGGTGTGAAGCTGCTGGAGCGCACCACAAGACGGGTGAGCTTGACGGCCGTGGGCCGCGAGTTCGCGCGCAAGACCCAGCAACTGCTGGACGATCTGGACAACACCCTGCTGGGCATACGCGGCGTCTCGGCCTCGCGCATGGGCGAGGTCAGCGTGGCCTGCGTGCCCTCCACCGTCTACTACTACCTCTCGCGCGTGGTGATGCGCTATCGCGAGCGCTACCCCAAGATCAGGCTGCGCGTCTTCGACGCCGGGGCCAATGAGGTGCTCAACCTGGTGGCTCGCGGTGAAGTGGACTTCGGGCTCAACTTCATCGGCAGCCAGGAGGCCGAGATCGAGTTCCAGCCGCTGCAGGAAGAACGTTTCGTGGCAGCCTGCCGGCGCGACCATGCCCTGGCCAAGCGGCGCCAGGTGAGCTGGAAGGATCTGAGTGCCTACGACTTCATCTCGGTCGCCAAGACCTCCGGTAACCGCCTGTTGCTGGACCAGGCCCTGGCCGGCGTGCAGCCGCGGCCTGAGAGTGTCTATGAGGCCCAGCATGTGACCACCCTGCTGGGCCTGGTGGAGGCCGGCCTGGGCGTGGCTGCCGTGCCCTCCATGGCCATGCCGGGCAAGGACCACCCTCTGCTGGTCAGCGTGCCGCTGGTCGAGCCCGCCGTGGTCAGGCAGGTGGGGTTGATCCGCCGCCGCAAGCGCCAGCTTTCACCGGCCGCGCAGCAGCTCTACGACTTCTTCCTGGAGATGAAGCAGAAGAAGGCGCCGGCACGCCGCAGCTCTCGCGCGGCGGGCTGAGGGTCCGACCTCAGGAGCACTGGCCCCTTGCCTGGCCGGCGGCCTGCGAGCCTGCGGGGCAGGGCGGCAGGGGCGGTGTGATGGGCTGGGGCTGCTGCTGCAGGCGGCGCTGGCGGGCGGCCGCCAGGGCCTGCTCGCGCTCGGCATCGCGGCGCTGCTGGGCGATGCGATCCCCCTCCACCGGATCGGCCGCGCTGTGCATGGCCTCGGCGCGGCGCCGCGCGCTTTCGGCATTGGAGCTGCTCTGGGCGGCGCGGGCCTCGCGGCTGATCTTCCAGTCCTCCCAGGTGTAGCGGCCCTGGCCCTTGCGGCACTGGAACACGCGCCGGATCTCGTCCTGCATGAAGTTCTTCTCGGCATCGCCGAGCGTGCGCGAGTTGGCTCGCACTTCCATCTCGCGCAGCTCCTGGTCGCCGGGGCAGTCGTTGACCGGGGGGCGCTGAGCGGCTTCGCTCTCTGCCTCGCGACCGGCGCCCGAAGCGGCGGCGGGCAGGCGCACGGCGTCCACCACATTGGGCTGCAGGCGGCGCGACTCGATGGCTTCGCCGCTGCCGGGGCAGGGCTTGTCAGAGAAGCGCACACCCCCGTCCTCGGCGCGGCATTTCCAGACCTCGGCCGCCGCCGGGGTCGGGTAGCCCTGCAGCAGGGCCAAGGCCAGCAGCCCCGCGAGGCCACCCAGGCGCAGGCCATGGCGGGCTGATACCTCTGGCTTCTTGTTCATGTCTGCACTCCCTCCTGATCGATCAGGCTTTGCCTGCAAGTGTCTCCGATCCCGCCCAGCAACGCGCGGGTGGGACTGGCGGTGGACAAGCGCGGCGCTCCCGGTCCGCATAATCGGGTCATGAGCCTGCTCGACGATCCGCGCGCCCTGCTGCGCCATTTCTACGACGTGGCCGTGGCGCGTGCGCTGCCGGGCCGGGTGCTGGCACAACACCTGCCCCCGCCGCCCCAGGGGCGCACCCTGGTGCTGGGCGCCGGCAAGGCCGGGGGCGCCATGGCCCAGGCCCTGGAAGCCGCCTGGCCGCGCGAGGCGCCGCTCTCGGGCCTGGTGATCACGCGCTACGGCCATGTCCCGCCGGGCTACCGGCCCGAGCGCCTGGCCTTGGTGGAAGCCGCCCATCCCGTGCCCGACGAGGCCGGCCGCCGTGCCGCCGAGCGCATGCTGAGCCTGTGCGCCGGGCTCACGGCCGACGATCTGGTGATCTGCCTGATCTCGGGCGGGGGCTCGGCCCTCCTGAGCCTGCCTGCGCCGGGCCTGAGCCTGGCCGACAAGCAGGCCGTCAACCGCGCCTTGCTGGCCAGCGGCGCGGCCATCGGCGAGATGAACTGCGTGCGCAAGCACCTCTCGGCCATCAAGGGCGGCCGCCTCGCCGCCGCCTGCGCGCCGGCCCGGGTGCTGACGCTGGCCATCAGCGATGTGCCTGGCGACGACCCGGCCGTCATCGCCTCCGGCCCCACGGTGGCCGATGCCACGAGCTGCGCCGAGGCCCTGGCCATCTGCGAGCGCTACGGCATCGAGCTGCCGCCCGCCGCGCGCGCCGGCCTGAGCTCAGGCGCCTTCGAAACCCCCAAGCCCGGCGATGCCCGCCTGGCCGGCCATGAGCTCGTGATGCTGGCCACGCCGCAGCAAAGCCTGGAGGCCGCGGCCGAGGCGGCCCGCGCCCTGGGCCTGGCGGCCCATATCCTGAGCGACGAGATGGAGGGCGAGTCCCGCGAGGTGGGCAAGGTGCATGCGGCTCTGGCCCGTGCGGTGGCGCGGCGCGGGGCGCCGTTCAGCAAGCCCTGCCTCATCCTCTCCGGCGGCGAGACCACCGTGACCCTGAAGCACAAGGGCGGGCGCGGCGGCCGGGCCACCGAGTTCCTGCTGGGCGCGGCCATCGCGCTGCAAGGCGAACCGGGCGTGCATGTGCTGGCGGCGGACACCGACGGCATCGATGGCATCGAGGACAACGCCGGCGCCCTGGTCACGCCCAGCACCCTCGCCCGCGCCGCAGCCCTGGGCCTGAACGCGCAGCGCGAGCTGGAGGCCAACAATGCCTATGGATTCTTCGCGCCCCTGGGCGATCTGGTCTCGCCCGGCCCCACCTTCACCAATGTGAACGACTTCCGGGCCCTGCTGATCCTCTGAGCCGGCGCTACAGCGCCAGACCGCGGCGGGCGGCCATCTCGGCGCCCATGGCCGCCTGGCTCTGCGGGTCCAGCAGGGGCAGGGCGGCGGGGAAGAGCTCGCCGTCCTCCAGCGCCACATGGCGGCGCATCAGGGCGATGAAGGGCAGGGCGTGGCGGCGCAGTGCCTCGATGTCATCCAGCCGGCCCAGGGCCGTTTCCAGGGGCGCCCACAGCGCCTCCAGCTCGCGGTGCTCGGCACGCAGCCGCTGGGCCAGCGCCGCCTGGCCGGCCACCTCCAGGCGCGAGAAGAGGTGCAGTTCCTCGTCCTGGTGGTGCAGGGGCGCGGCGAGGGTGAAGTAGCGCCGCACATCGGCGGCGGCGTCCCGTGCCGCGTCGTCAGGGCCGCCCGGCCGGCCCTGGAGATGCTGGATCAGGCGCTCCAGCAGATCCAGGCTGCGTGTGACGCGTTCATGACAGGCGGCCAGCAGCGCCAGGGGCTGGGCATAGCTGCTGCCAGGGTTCAGGGTCGCAGGCGGGCTCATGGCTGGATTCTCCCCCGCGGCCCGGCCCGGCGGGCCTGCGGGGCTTTGACCCAGCGCAAGCCCCGGCCCGCCGCGATGCCGCACATTGCGGCCATCGACCACCCATAACGCCTAGTGCCCTTCGCGCCGTGAGTTCCTCGCTGCACAGTCTGCATGTCTACGCACCGCCCGGCCTGCCGCCGACCGCGCTGCCCGTCATGCCCGCCTCCACCGACGCCGAACCGGCCGAGCGCTGGCAGGCCCTGCTGGGCGGCGCCCGCCTCGGGCCCGAGGTGCTGGCCAGCCTGGAGGCCATGGCGCGGCCGCGTGCACTGGCCGCGGGGGCGCGGGTCTTCGGCCGCGGCGAGACGCCGCAAGGCCTGGTGGCCGTGCTGGAAGGGGCGGTGGGTCTGGGCCAGCTGCGCGAGGACGGGGTGTTCCAGCTGGAGCGCACCTTGCGCGGCCCGGCCTGGGTGGATCTGGCCAGCGCCTGGCTGCTGGACGGCCATGGGCAGGATGCTCAGGCCCTGGGCGCGGCCCAGGTGGTGGTGCTGCCCCTGCCGGCCGTGCGCCAGCTGATGCTGCGCCAGCCCGCCCTGCAGGAGCGCCTGCTGGTGGCCCTGGCCCAGACGGTGCGGGCGCTCTCGGCCGTGACCCATGATCTGATGCACAAGGACGCCGAGAAGCGCCTGGTGGCCTGGCTCTTGCAGCAGTCCGAGGGCCGTGCCCAGCTGCGCCTGGCCGAGCGCAAGCGCGATATCGCCGCCCAGCTCGCCATCACGCCCGAGACGCTCTCGCGCATGATGCGCCAGCTCAAGGAAAAAGGCCTGATCGCGGTGGCGGGCTACACGGTGCAGCTGCTGGACCTGGCCGGCCTGCAGGCCCTGGCCCGCGAGGGCTGAGGCGGGCGGCCCCGGGCCTCCTGGTGCCCTCCAAGAGGCCGGGTTCACGGCACTATTTCGCGTGCGGCGGCGGGCATTCCTGTCTATGCTGGACGCACCCTCACCCGTGCCAGGAGCCCTTCCATGCTTGCAGCTGCCGAGAAGTTCTTCCAGAGCCCCCATGCCTTGCCGACCATGCCCGAGGTGGCCGGCAAGCTGCTGAAAAGCTTCGATGACGACAACATCAGCATGGCCACGCTGGCGGCCCTGATCGGCAAGGACCCGGGCCTGGCCGCCAAGGTGCTGCGCCTGGCTAACTCGGCGCGCTACAGCCCCTCGCACCAGATCGACACCTTGCAGGATGCTGCCGCCACCCTGGGCATGGAGACCCTGCGCAATCTCTCGCTGGCGGCCTGCCTGAGCGGCGCTTTCCCCAGCGTGCCCGGCCTGGACTGCGCCCAGTTCTGGCGCCACAGCATTGCCACGGCCAGCTATGCCCAGCTGCTCAGCCGCATGCTGCAGGCCAATGCCGACACCGCCTACCTGGCCGGCCTGATGCTGCGCACCGGCCAGCTGATGATGGCCCGGCTGCAGCCCGAGGCGGTGGCCGATGTGGAGGCCCATGCCGCCGAGCCGGGCAGTCGCTACTCGCTGGAGCAGCACCGCTTCGACTGCACCCATGCCGATGTGACGGCCTCCCTGGCCCAGCACTGGCATTTTCCGGCCAGCCTGGTGCGCGCCTTCGAGGACGCGCATGCGCCGCTGGAGCACAGCCCCTTCTCCCTGCTGGCCGCGGTGCTGCATCTGGCTGAGGTGCTGGCCGACGCGGCCCAGCACCACAACAAGCCCTCGGACGCGCTACGGGTGGCCGTGCCCGAGCTGGTCGAGCATCTGCACCTGGATCTGGACTATCTCGACGCCAAGCTGGCCGCCGTTGGCGATGTGTCCGGCGAGGCCGAGCTGCTGCTGCACTGAGGCTCAGGGCAGCAGGGGCGGCAGCTCGCGTGAGCCGGCCAGGCGCGCCGCCACCGCGCGCTGCAGCCAGCCGCTGCTCACATAGGGGTAGAGATGAGCGCCCGGGCACACGGTCTGGGCGCTGTAGTCGCGGTGCGAGGCGATGGTCGCGGGTTCTATTCCGTGCGTGGCGGCCAGCTGCGCCATCAGGGCCACCACCGCTTCCAGCTGCACGGCCGTGGGCCGCACGTCCTCGAAATTGCCCAGCACCATGACCAGGGCATGGCCGCGAGGGTCGTACTCGGTATTGGTGTCACCGGCCTGGGCCTCCGGCCGCGCCATGTAGATACGGCCGTCGGGCGCGATCACATAGTGGTAGGGAATGTCCGCCCAGCGCTTGCTCAGGCGTGACCACTGCTGCAGCCGCCGCAGATAGGCCGCCACATCGCTGCCGGCCACCCAGGTCTCGCCCTGGTGATGCAGGGTGATGTGGGTGATGCGCTGGGGCTGGGCGGGGGCCGGGCCCGGCGTGCCGCCCCAGTCGGCCACCGACACCCGCTCAATCGGCGGCAGCGGCGGCGGTGCTGGCACGGGCGCGCGCGGCGCCTGGGCGCATCCAATCAGCGTCAGCGTGACGCCCAGCACGGCGGTCACTTGCTGTAACAGGGTGGCGGGGCTTCTACGGGGCATTTGGCCATTGTCAGCCCGGCACAATGGCGCTCGCTTTGAAATGGGCGGAGGACGGATCGCGGAGGAGGGCGCGTGGATTACTCGGAATACATACACAGGGTGCGCCTGCATGAACAGGCCAGCCAGGACCAGCCGCAGGCCTACCGCCAGCGCGTGCTGGCCTTTGCGCTGCTCGGCTATGGCGCCGTGGCCTTGCTGGGTCTGCTGGCGCTGGGCGGACTGATCTGGGTGGGCTGGAAGCTGGCGCATGGCCAGCTGCGCGGCTGGATGTTCATGCCGGCCCTGGCCTGCCTGGGCCTGCTCTGGGCCACGCTCACCGGACTGCGCGTGCCCTTTGCCGAACCGGAAGGCCAGCGCCTGACGGCCGAGGAGGCCCCCGAGCTCTTCGAGGGCCTGGAGCGCATCCGCGCCAAGGTCCAGGGCCCGGCCGTGCACACCGTCATCATCAGCGACGAGTTCAATGCCGCCATCCTGCAGCGCCCGCTCTGGCTGGGCCTGGCGCATCGCAACTACCTGATCATCGGCTGGCCCCTGCTGGCGGCCCTGGAGCCGCGCCGCGTGTTCGCGGTGCTGGCCCATGAGTACGGCCATCTGCGCGGCTCCCATGGCAAGCTCTCGGCCTGGATCTACCGCAGCCGTGCGGCCTGGAACCGCCTGCTGGCCCGCTACCGCGACGAGGATTCCCTGGTCGGCCAGTTGCTGGCCGCCTTTGTGCGCTGGTATGCGCCGCGCTTCAACGCCCTGAGCTTCGCCCTGGCCCGCCAGGACGAGTACGCCGCCGACCGGGCTGCGGCCCGCATTTTCGGCGCCGAGCTGGTGGGCCACACCCTGCAGGAGGTGGCGGTCAAGGGCCGGCTCTATGGCGAGCATTTCTGGCGCCACTGGTGGCGCCTGGCGCGCCTGCGGGATGGCGGCGCACCGCCGGCCCCGCATGCCCAGATGGCCAGCACCCTGCTGCATCTGAGCGAGCCCGAACGCCTGCAGCATGCGCTGCGCGCCGAGATGCGCAGCCTGGCCGATCCCAGCGACACCCACCCCGTGCTCAAGGACCGTCTGGCGGCCCTGGGCCAGCGCCTGAGCGGTCTGGCGCCGGGTTCGCAGCGCAGTGCCCTGTCCCTGCTGGGGCGGGCGCGCGAGCGCATCGGTGCGGCCCTGGATGCCCAGTGGTGGCAGCAGGCGCGGCAGGACTGGTCGCGCCATGGCGAGCGCCTGCGCACCCTGCATGCCGATGTGCGCGCCTTCCAGGCCCGGGCCACGGTCAGCGACGAGCTGGATGTGGACGAGCTGCTGCGCTGGGCCGAAGGGCTCAAGGCCTTGAGCGACCGCGATGCCAGCCCGGTGCTGGAGAAGGCCCTGGTTCGCGCCCCCCGCCACGAGGGCGTGCTGCTGGCCCTGGCCCAACACCATGCCCCGCTGGGCACGCCGGATGCACGCATGGCCGAATGGCTGGACCTGCTCTATCGCGAGTACCCTGCCCAGGCCTGGCGCGCCGCCCGCCTGGCCCAGCAGTGGATGGAGTGCTGCACCGAGCCGGCCATGCTGGCGCGGCTGCGCCCGCTGTGGCGCGAACGCCTGAGCCAGGCCGAGGCCATGGAAGCGCAGGCCTGGGAGCAGTTTGCCGCCACGCCCTGCTGGGAGCGCAGCGTGCCCCTGCAGCTGGACGAGGACTGCCTGCGCCAGCTCAAGAGCCTGCTGCTGCGCCAGCGCGATGTGCGCGCCGCCTGGCTGGGTGCGCAGGACATCGAGGCCAAGCCGGCCCGCGCTCATTTCACGCTCTGGCTGCAGTGCCGCCCCGGCGTGGGCGCCAGCGCCGCGGCCGAGCTGGCCCAGCAGATCTACCAGGCCATGGACCTGCCGGGCCGCGCGCGCGTGGTGCTGGTGGACCACCAGGTCGAGCGCGCCCGCGTGGAGCAGACCCTGCAGCTGCAGCTGCTGGTGCAGCGGCGCTGAGCCAGACCTGAGGCTTCAGGCGGCGCTGTCCAGCGCGCGCAGCACGGCCTCGGCCGTGGCCGGGGCCGCCAGGGGCGGATCCCAGCGCGCGGGGCCGGTGGCCGCCACCGCGTCCTTGATGGCCAGCAGCACCGAGAAGGGCAGCAGCAGGGGCGGCTCGCCCACGGCCTTGCTGCGATGGATGCTGTCCTCGCGGTTGGGCGCATCGAAGAGCCCCACGCGGAAGTCCACGGGCATGTCATTGGCCGTGGGGATCTTGTAGGTGCTGGGCGCGTGGGTGAGCAGCAGGCCGGTCTGCGGGTGCCACTTCAGCTCTTCCATGGTCAGCCAGCCCATGCCCTGCACAAACGCACCCTCGACCTGGCCGATGTCCAGGGCTGGGTTCAGGGACTGGCCCACATCGTGCAGCACATCGGCGCGCAAGACCCGGCTCTCGCCGGTGAGCGTGTCCACCAGCACCTCGGCCACGGCGGCGCCATAGGCGTAGTAGTAGAAGGGCCGGCCATGCAGGCGGTTCTTGTCCCAGTGCAGGCCGGGCGTGGCGTAGAAGCCCTCGCTCCAGAGCTGGATGCGCTCGAAATAGGCCTTGGACACCAGCTCGGCAAAGCCGATCTCGCGCCCGCCGCCGCTCACCCGGTCGCCCGCGAAGCGCAGCTCGGCCTCGGGGCAGTCCAGCAGGCGCGCCGCCAGGGGCATGAGCCGGGTCTTGATGCGCCGGGCCGCGTCCTGGGCGGCCTTGCCATTGAGGTCGGAGCCGGTGGAGGCGGCGGTGGCCGAGGTGTTGGCCACCTTGTGGGTATCGGTGGCGCTGGCGCGCACCCGGCCCAGGTCCACGCCCAGCTCATGCGCCACCACCTGGGCCACCTTGGTGTTCAGGCCCTGGCCCATCTCGGTGCCGCCGTGGTTCACCAGCACCGAGCCATCGGTGTAGACGTGGACCAGGGCGCCCGCCTGGTTCAGGTGCACCACATTGAAGGAGATGCCGAACTTCACCGGTGTCAGCGCCAGACCCTTCTTGAGCACGGGGCTGGTGGCGTTGAAGGCCTGGAGGGCGGCGCGGCGGCCCCAGTAGTCGGACTGCGCGATCAGGCGCTGGGTCAGGGGTTCGAGGATGTTGTCCTCCACCCGCTGGCCATAGGGCGTCACATCCTGCCCGCCCTCGGCGCGGTAGAAATTGCGCTGGCGCACCAAGAGCGGGTCCAGCCCCAGGCGGCGCGCCACCGAGTCCAGGATCATCTCGATGGCCAGGGCACCCTGCGGGCCACCGAAGCCGCGGAAGGCGGTATTGCTCTGGGTGTTGGTGCGGGCGCAGAAGCCGTGCATGGCCACATGGGGCAGCCAGTAAGCATTGTCGAAATGGCACAGGGCCCGGGCCATCACGGCGGCGGAGAGGTCGGCGCTGTGGCCGCAGTTGGAGATCAGCTCGATCTCCGCGGCCAGCACATGGCCCTGCTCATCGAAGCCCACCTGCCAGCGGTAGTCGAAGCCATGGCGACGGCCGGTGATCAGGAAGTCGTCATCGCGGTCCACCCGCAGCTTGACCGGCCGGCCCAGGCGCATGGCGGCCACCGCCGCCACACAGGCGAAGAGGGCCGACTGCGACTCCTTGCCGCCAAAACCCCCACCCATGCGCCGGCACTGCACCTGCACCTGGTGGGCGCTCCAACCCAGGGCATGGGCCAGCAGCAGCTGCATCTCGCTGGGATGCTGGGTGGAGCAGTGCAGCAGCAGGCTCTGGCCTTCCTGGGGCAGGGCGTAGGAGATCTGGCCCTCCAGGTAGAACTGCTCCTGGCCGCCCACTGACCATTCGCCCTCCAGGCGTTGCGGCGCGCTGGCCAGGGCCGCGGCGGGCTCGCCGCGCGTGAGATGCATGGGCGGCACCACATACTGGCCCGCGGCATGGGCCTCGCGCGCCGTCAGGATGGGGGGCAGGGGCTCGGCCCGGATGGCTTGCCTGGCGAGCGCGCAGGCGCGGCGCGCCAGCTCGCGATCGGTGGCGATCACCGCAAACACCGGCTGGCCCAGGTACTTGAGCTCGCCCTCGGCCAGGATGGGATCGTCGTGCACCAGGGGGCCGCAGTTGTTCTCGCCGGGCAGATCGGCCGCGGTGAGCACGGCCACCACGCCGGGCTGGCGGCGCAGCAGCTCCAGGTCCACGCCCAGCAGGCGGCCATGGGCCAGGGGCGAGAGGCCCAGGGCCGCATGCAGGGTGCCCTGAGCCTCGGGGATGTCGTCGGTGTAGCGGGCTTCGCCGCTGACATGCAGGGCGGCCGACTCATGCGGCCGGCTCACGCCCACCTGGGCCAGGGCGGCCTGGGGCAGATCGCTGGGCTTGTTCATGCGCTGAGGCTCCCGTGCTGGGCGGCCTGCCAGACGCTGGTGGCGCCGGCCGGCAGCGGGTTGTCGGGCCGGGTTTCCAGCCAGAAGCGGGTGAGCAGATTCTGCGCCACGCGCAGGCGGTAGTCGGCGCTGGCGCGCAGATCGCTCATGGGCTGGAAGTCCTGGGCCAGGGCCGCGGCGGCGGCCTGGGCGGCGGCCTCGCTCCAGACCTGGTCGCGCAGGGCGGCCTCGGCCGTGGCGGCACGCTTGACGATGGCAGCCATGCCGCCAAAGGCCAAGCGGGCCTCGCGCACCGTGTCGCCATCCAGATCCAGGCTCAGCACGGCGCAGACGGCGGAGATATCGCTGTCGTAGCGCTTGGAGATCTTGTAGGCGCGCAGCAGCATGTCGGGGCCGGGCAGGGGCACCAGCAGGGCCTCCAGGAACTCGCCGGGCTGCAGCGCGTTCTTCATGTAGTCCAGGTAGAAGTCCTGCAGGGGCAGGTGGCGCTGCTGGGCGCCGCGGCGCAGCAGCAGCTCGGCGCCCAGGGCGATCAGGGCCGGCGCGCCATCGCCGATGGGGCTGCCATTGGCGATATTGCCGCCCAGGGTGCCGGCCAGGCGCACCGGGGGCGAGGCAAAGCGCAGCCAGAGCTCGCGCAGGGCCGGCACGGCCTCGGCCAGCGCGCCCCAGGCGGCTTCCAGCGAGGCGGCGGCGCCGATGCGCAGGGCGGGGCGGCCGTCCGCCAGCGTGGTGCTTTCGATCTGCTTGAGCGGCGCCACTGCGCCGATGTAGAGCAGATCGCCCACATCGCGGAACTGCTTGTTGACCCACAGGCCGATGTCCGTGGCGCCGGCCAGCAGCCGGGCCTGGGGGCTGGCCTCGCGCAGGGCGGCGAAGTCTTCCAGGCTGCGCGGCGCATCGAAGCGGTCCAGGCGGCCGCCAAAGGCGGGGCTGGCGGCCTGGTAGTGCAGGGGCGGGTTGGCGCGCAGCTGCTGCAGCGCGGCGGTGGCGGGCGACAGATCCAGGCGGCGCGCGGGCTGGATCTCGAACATGCGCTGGCCGGCGTCCAGGATGGGCCGGTAGCCGGTGCAGCGGCAGAGATTGCCGGCCAGATCGTCCGCCAACTCCTGGCGGCTGGGGCGGGTGCCGGCCTGGCAGTGGCGCTCGTAGCTGGCCTGCAGGCTCATGGCAAAGCCGGGGGTGCAGAAGCCGCATTGCGAGCCGTGACAGTCCACCAGGGCCTGCTGCACCGGGCCCAGATCCTGGGCGCCGCCCAGGTCCTCGACGGTGAAGAGGGCCTGGCCGTCCAGCGTGGGCAGGAACTGGATGCAGGCGTTGACATTGCGCAGCTCGAGCCGCTCGCCACCGGCGTCCAGCGATCCCACGAGCACGGTGCAGGCGCCGCAGTCGCCCTCGGCGCAGCCTTCCTTGCTGCCGCTGCAATGCGCGTGCTCGCGCAGATACTGCAGCACCGTGGTGGTGGTGGGCAGATCCTGGACCTCGCGGATCTCGCCGCGGTGGAAGAAGCGGATGGGGCGGCTGCTGGGAGTCATGGCGGCTTGGGGGCGGCTGTGGTGACGACACTCTCGGGACAATCCCGCACCTTAGCGCGTCCCTTTCCTGGGAATATACGCGGCCACGCATAGGCGGCATCAAGGAAAGCATATGAGCGGTCGGGCGCTCTTCGACAAGATCGAGCTTCAACTCGTGCGGGTCCTGCACACCGTGATCAGCGAACGCAGCGTTTCCCGGGCCGCCCTGCGGCTCCACACCAGCCAGCCCGCCGTCAGCGCCCAGCTGCGGCGGCTGCGCGAGCTCACCGGCGACGCCCTGCTGGTGCGCGGCGCCGGCGGCATGACGCCCACGGCCACGGCCCTGGAGCTGCTGGCCCCGGCCGCGGCCCTGCTGCGCGAGGCCGAGACCCTGTTCGGCGAGCGTCAGCGCGCCGGCCGCGGCGCCGGCTTCGAGCCGGCCACGGCGCGCCTGAGCTTTCGCCTGGCCGCCAGCGACTACCTGGACCCGCTCTTCCTGCCCGAGCTGGTGGCGCATCTGCAGCGCCTGGCGCCAGGCGTGCAGCTGGACCTGCAGCCGCTCTCGGCCGAGTACGACTACCGCGCCAGCCTGGCCCGGGGCGAGGTGGATCTGGTGATCGGCAACTGGCTGGAGCCGCCGGAGGAGCTGCATCTGGGCCGCCTCCTGTCGGACGAGGTGGTCTGCCTGGTGGCCGAGGACCACCCCCTGGCCAAGGCGCGCAGCGTCAGCGTGGAGCGCTGGCTGGACTGCCAGCACCTGGCGCCCATGCCGCTGTCGCCCGGCCAGCCCGGCGTGATCGACCAGCATCTGGCCCGCCAGGGCCTGAGTCGCCAGATCGCGGTGCGCAGTGCGCACTTCGGCCAGCTGCCCGAGATGGTGGCGCGCAGCCTGCTGGTGCTCACCACGGGCCGGCTCTTCTGCAGCCGCTATCTGGACCGGCTGCCGGTGCGCATCGTGCGCTGTCCGGTGAGCTTTCCCCCCATGGCCTACTACCAGCTCTGGCACGAGCGCAGCCACGGCCATGCCGCCCTGCGCTGGCTGCGCGAGCAGGTGCGCGAGGTGGCGCGCACCCTGGTGGCACGCGCGCCCGCCTCCGCGCGCGTCAAAGCATGAGCCGGGCCTGAGACAATCGCGGGCTTCGCCTTATGAACATGCCTTCCCCCACGAATCCTGCGCCCACTGGCGGCCGCCTGGCCCTGCGCGGCGATCTGCTGGACTTCAGCGCCACGCCCGCCTGGGCCGCGCTGGACGACCCGGCGGTGCGCTACCGGCCCGACCACTGGCTGCTGATCGAGGCCGACGGCCGCATCGCCGGCGTGCAGGCGCACGAGCCCGACGCGAGCTGGCAGCGCCGCGATTACCGCGGCCGCCTGATCCTGCCCGGCTTCATCGACACCCATGTGCACTGTCCGCAGCTGGACGTGATCGCGTCCTATGGCGCCGAGCTGCTGGACTGGCTGAACACCTACACCTTCCCGGCCGAGACCCGCTATGCCGACCCGGCCGTGGCGCGCCTGGGGGCCGAGCGCTTTCTGGACGCGCTGCTGGCCCATGGCACGACCTCGGCCGTGGTCTTCCCCACGGTGCACAAGGTCTCAGCCGAGATGCTGTTCGAGGCCGCCGCAGCGCGCGGCATGCGCCTGATCACGGGCAAGGTGCTGATGGACCGCCATGCGCCGGACGCGCTGCGCGACGATGTGGCCGGTGCCGAGCGCGACTGCGTGGACCTGATCCAGCGCTACCACCGGCGTGAGCGCCTGGCCTATGCCGTGACCGTGCGCTTCGCGCCCACCAGCACGCCCGAGCAACTGGCCATGGCCGGGGCCCTGTGCCGCGCCGACGCCTCGCTCTATATGCAGACCCATGTGGCCGAGAACCGCGACGAGGTGGCCTGGGTGGCCCGGCTCTTCCCGCAGGCACGCAGCTATCTGGACGTCTATGCCCGCGAGGGCCTGCTGCACCCCCGGGCGGTGCTGGCCCATGGCATCTGGCTCGACGAGGAAGACCGCCGCGTGCTGGCCGCCAGCGGTGCCCAGGTGGCGCACTGCCCCTCGTCCAATCTCTTTCTGGGCAGCGGGCTCTTCGACTGGGTGGCGGCACGCGAGGCCGGCTACACGGTGAGCGCGGCCTCGGATGTGGGCGGCGGCACCTCGCTGTCCATGCAGCGCACCCTGGCCGACGGCTACAAGATGCAGGCCCTGGGCGGACGCCGCCTGACGGCCTGGGCGGCCCTCCATGCCGCCACCCTGGGCGCGGCCCAGGGCCTGGGTTTGCAGCAGGAAATCGGTTCTTTCGAGGCCGGTACACTGGCCGACGTCTGCGTCTGGGACTGGGCCTGCGGCCCAGTGGCGCAGGCGCGCGACGCCGTGGTGCGCGGCCTGCATGAGCGGGTGTTCGCCTGGCTGACCCTGTCGGACGAACGCAATCTGGTGGCCAGCTATGTGGCCGGTGTTCCGCGCTTCAGGCGCGATCCTGAGGGCGAGCAAGCATGACTCTGCGTCTCGAGCTGAGCGGCATCAGCAAGCAGTACCCCGCGGTCAAGGCCAATGACGATATCGCCCTGCGGGTGGAGCCGGGCCAGATCCACGCCGTGCTGGGCGAGAACGGCGCGGGCAAGTCCACGCTGATGAAGATCATCTACGGCGCGGTGCAGCCCGACGCCGGCCGTATCCGCTGGAACGGCCAGGAGCTGGTGATCAAGAGCCCGGCCCAGGCGCGGGCCCTGGGCATCAGCATGGTCTACCAGCACTTCTCGCTCTTCGACACGCTCAGCGCGGCCGAGAACGTCTGGCTGGGCCTGGACAAGAGTCTCTCCCTGGCCGAGGTGAAGGCGCGCATCCGCGAGGTGGCGGCCAGCTACGGCCTGGATGTGGATCCCGAGCGTCCGGTGCACAGCCTCTCGGTGGGCGAGCGCCAGCGCGTGGAGATCGTGCGGGCCCTGCTCACCAAGCCCCAGCTGCTGATCCTGGACGAGCCCACCTCGGTGCTCACGCCCCAGGCGGTGGAGCGGCTCTTCATGATCCTGCGCCAGCTCAGCAGCGAGGGCTGCGCCATCCTCTACATCAGCCACAAGCTCGACGAGATCCGCGCCCTGTGCCACCACTGCACGGTGCTGCGCGGCGGGCGGGTGACCGGCGAGGTGGACCCGCGCACCCAGAGCAATGCCGAGCTCTCGCGCCTGATGATCGGCGCCGAGCCGCCCCAGCTGCGCCACGCGGCGCGCGCGCAAGGCCCGCTGGCCCTGGAGCTGCGCAGCCTCTCGCTCGCCAAGGCCAGCGCCTTCGGCACCGATCTGCAGGACATTGCCCTGAGCCTGCATGCGGGCGAGATCGTGGGCGTGGCCGGCGTCTCGGGCAATGGCCAGCAGGAGCTGATGGCCGCGCTCTCGGGCGAGGACCCGCGCGCGCCGGCCGGCAGCGTGCGCCTCTTCGGCGCCGACATCGCCCGCGCCGGCGCGCGCCGTCGGCGCCGCCTGGGTCTGCACTTCGTGCCCGAGGAGCGCCTGGGCCGCGGCGCGGTGCCCACGCTCTCGCTGGCGCAGAACACCCTGCTCACCCGCACCGAGGCGGTCAAGGCCGGCGGCCTGCTGTCCATGGCCCAGGTGCGGCGCCAGGCGGCGGAGCTGATCCAGCGCTTCGGCGTCAAGGCCGGCGGCCCGGATGCGGCGGCCAAGAGCCTCTCGGGCGGCAATCTGCAGAAGTTCATCGTGGGCCGCGAGATCGCCGCCCAGCCCAAGGTGCTGATCATTGCCCAGCCCACCTGGGGCGTGGATGTGGGCGCGGCCGCCCAGATCCGCGGCGAGCTGCTCAAGCTGCGCGAGGCGGGCTGCGCCCTGCTGGTGGTGAGCGAGGAGCTGGACGAGCTCTTCGAGATCAGCGACCGCCTGGTGGTCATGGCCAAGGGCCGGCTTTCGCCCTCGCTGCCCGTGGCCGATGCCACGGTGGAGCGCATCGGCATCTGGATGAGCGGCCTGTGGGACGCACCGGCCCCGGAGGCGGGCCAGAACAAGAACACGATGAAGGAGAGCGCCGGTGCTCAAGCTTGAGGTGAGGCCTCAGCCCTCGAAATGGATGTCCCTGGCCTCGCCCCTGCTGGCCCTGGCCCTGACCGTGGTGCTGGGCCTGGGGCTCTTCGTGCTGCTGGGCAAGGACCCGCTGCGCGGCCTGCAGATGTTCTTCTGGGAGCCGATCAAGAGCGCCTATGCCTGGAGCGAGCTGGGCATCAAGGCCACGCCCCTGGTGCTGATCGCCCTGGGCCTGGCGGTGTGCTTCCGCTCCAATGTCTGGAATATCGGCGCCGAGGGGCAGTTCATCGTCGGCGCCCTGGCCGGCGGCTGGGTGGCCATGCAGGCCACGCCCGAGACCGGGCGCGGCATCGTGGTGCTGATCCTGCTGGCCGGCGTGGCGGGCGGGGCGGCCTGGGCCGCGCTCACGGCCCTGCTGCGCGACCGCTTCAATGCCAACGAGATCCTGGTCAGCCTGATGCTGGTCTATGTGGCCGATCTGCTGCTGGGCTATCTGGTCTACGGCCCCTGGAAAGACCCCCAGGGCTACAACTTCCCCCAGACCATCAGCTTTCTGGCCAGCACCAAGATCCCGCGCCTGTTTGAGGGCTGGCGGGTGAATATCGGCGTGCTGATCGCCCTGGGCGCGGTGGCGGGTTTCTGGCTGCTGCTGTTCCGCACCTATGCCGGCTTTGCCCTGCAGGTGGGCGGCCTGGCGCCGGCGGCGGCGCGCTATGCGGGCTTCTCCTCGCGCCGCGCGCTGTGGACGGCCCTGCTGCTCTCGGGCGGCATGGCGGGTCTAGCCGGCGCGCTGGAGGCGGCTGGGCCGCTGGGCCAGCTCACGCCCCATGTGCCGGCGGGCTATGGCTTCGCGGCCATCATCGTGGCCTTTGTGGGGCGGCTGCATCCGGTGGGCATCGTGTTCTCGGCCATCCTGATGAGCATGTTCTACATCGGCGGCGAGCTGGCGCAGTCGCGCCTGGGCCTGCCCAAGTCCATCACCGGCGTGTTCCAGGGCCTGCTGCTCTTCACCCTGCTGGCCTGCGACACCCTGATCCACTACCGCTTGCGTCTGGGCAAGCCCAGCCAGGCCTGAAGCTGCCATGGAAAGCTACGCACTCCTGATTGCCGCGGCCATGAATGCCGGCACCCTGCTGGCCATCGCGGCCCTGGGCCTTCTGATCAATGAACGCGCCGGGGTGGTGAACCTGGGCGCCGAGGGCATGATGCTGGTGGCCGCCATCGCCGGCTTTGCCACCGCGGTGCACACCGGCAGCGATGTGCTGGCCTTTGCCGCGGGCATGGGCGCGGGCGCCCTGCTGGCCGCGGCCTTTGGCGGCCTGGTGATCTGGCTCAACACCAACCAGTACGCCGCGGGCCTGGCGCTCAGCCTCTTCGGCACCGGCTTCTCGGCCTTTGTGGGCATAGGCTATGTGCAGGAGAAGCTCAGCACCCGGCCCAGCTTTGCCGTGCCCGGGCTCTCGGAGATTCCCTTTGTGGGCGCGGCCCTGTTCCGCCAGCATCCCATGGTCTATGTGGCCATTGCCCTGACCCTGGGCCTGAGCTGGTTCCTCTACCGCTCGCGCGCCGGTCTGGTGCTGCGCGCGGTGGGCGAATCGCCCGAGTCGGCTCACGCCCTCGGCTACCCGGTGCGGCGCATCCGCCTGGCCGCGGTGATGGCCGGTGGCGCGCTGTGCGGCCTGGCCGGCGCCTATGTCTCGGTGATCTACACCCCGCTGTGGGTGGAGGGCATGATCGCCGGCAAGGGCTGGATCGCGCTGGCCTTGACCACCTTTGCCACCTGGCGCCCGGCACGGGTCTTGCTCGGTGCTTATCTCTTCGGTTTCGTCACCATGCTGCAGTTCCATCTGCAAGGGCAGGGCGTGCAGATCGCGAGCCAGTTCCTCTCGATGCTGCCCTATCTGTCCACCATCGTGGTGCTGGTGCTGATCTCCAGCAATGCCAGCTTCATCCGTGCCAATATGCCGGCCTCGCTGGGCAAGCCGTTTTTCCCTGGTTCCTGAACGCTAGACCTACCCCTCGGAGGACATCCATGATTTTCCAGAACAAGCGCGATCTGCTGAAGCTGGCCGCCTCGGTGGCGGCCATCGCCGCCCTGGCCGCCTGCGGCAAGAAGGAAGAGCCCGCGGCCGCCGCCCCGGCCGCCTCGGAGCCCGCCGCCGCGGCCAAGCCCGAGCCGCTCAAGATCGCCTTTGCCTACATCGGCCCCGTGGGCGATGGCGGCTGGACCTTTGCCCACGACAACGCCCGCAAGGCCGTGGAAAAGGAATTCGGCGACAAGATCGTGACCAGCTTCGTGGAGAAGGTGCCCGAGGCCGCCGACGCCGAGCGCGTGTTCCGCGACATGGCCAGCCAGGGCAACAAGCTGATCTTCGGCACGACCTTCGGCTATATGGAGCCCATGCTCAAGGCCGCCGCCGATCTCAAGGACGTGAAGTTCGAGCATGCCACCGGCTACAAGCAGGCCGAGAACATGCGCACCTATGACTCGCGCACCTATGAGGGCGCCTATATGGCCGGCGTGATCGCCGGCAAGATGACCAAGAGCAATACCGTGGGCGTGGTGGGCTCGGTGCCCATTCCCGAGGTGATCCGCAATATCAACAGCTTCACCCTGGGCGCGCAGAGCAGCAACCCGAAGATCAAGGTCAAGGTGGTGTGGGTCAACCAGTGGTTCGATCCCCCGAAGGAAACCGAGGCCGCGCAAAGCCTGATCGACGGCGGCGCCGACGTGCTGATGCAGAACACCGACTCCAGCGCCGTGCTGCAGACCGCCGAGAAGAACGGCAAGTACGCCTTCGGCTGGGACTCGGACATGACCGCCTACGGCCCCAAGGCCCATCTGGGTTCGGCCATCATCAACTGGGCGCCGTACTACATCGCCTCGGTGCGTGAGGCCCTGGACGGCAAGTGGAGCGCCGGCGCCGGCAAGCATGCCTGGTGGGGCGTGAAGGAAGGCGCCATCGACATGGTTTCGGTGGCCGAGGTCGTGCCGGCCGAGGTGAAGGAACAGGTCGAGAAGGTCAAGGCCGGCCTCAAGGACGGCAGCTTCGTGATCTGGAAGGGCCCCATCGTCGGCCAGGACGGCAAGGAGATCCTGAAGAAGGACGAAGTCGCCGACGACAAGTTCCTCTCCGGCGTCAACTTCTACGTCAAGGGTGTCGAGGGCAAGGTGCCCGGCAGCAAGTAAGCCGCCGCCGCGGCCTGCCGCGCCTCCCCCCTGCGCTTCATGCGCCGAGCCGCCACGCTGCCCGCGTGGCATTTTTTTTTGTTCTTGCCGTGCGTTGTTCCTTGTTGTTTGGATTGAGCGCTGTGGCTCATGGCCCGCTGTGGCGGGCTGCGCGGGCTGAGAACGCCGAAGCCCGAGCCCAGGGCTGGCGCTCGGAGCGCGGAGCCGGGAGATCGAATCCCACTTCAGGGTGAGCTTCTCTGCCGCGTTCACGAGGGTGGCTCATGCTCAAATGCGGCGGAAATCAATGAACGATCCGCGGACAACAACTCAGAACGAAATTCCATGAAACACAGAATCGCCGCCGGTGTGATCGTTGAGAACGAGGGACGCATCTTGCTCGTCCGCCATCAGAAGCTTGGTGAATACGACTTCTGGGTCGCCCCCGGAGGTGGGGCCTGGGATGGCGAGGATCTATTCGCCACGGAGAAGCGCGAGGCCTTGGAGGAATGTGGCTTGCACGTCGAACCCTTGCAACTTGCGTACATCGAAGAATTCTTCAATCCCGGCATGCGGGAGTGCAAAGTCTGGTTTACCGGGCGCTTGATCGGCGGCGACCTCGACTGTTCGGCCCACGAAGCTGTCCGTGAACACATTGTTGAGGCGGCATGGCTTTCCCGCTCGGAGTTGGCGGATCGAACGGTTTTCCCCCCAATGCTCCATCATGAATACTGGCAAGACAAAGAACAGGGGTTCAGTACCCCGCGTTATGTCGGCCTCCGTGAGATGGCGTTTTACTGATGCGGCGCCAGAATGCGGCCGGCAGACCGTCGAACTGCCGCGCAGTTGGGTGCGCTCCGCTGCGGCCCTTCGCGCATCGCATCCAAGCTTGAAGCTTGCGGAGGCTGCGCTGTGACAGCTCAAGAGTTTGTTCTTGTGCTTGCTTGGGTGCTGTGAATCGCCTACTTCTCATCGCCCTCGCAGGCGTCCTGCTCTACGGCCTGGCCGTCGTGTACTTGGGCGGATGGCTGGCCGCCATCACGGTGCCGGCGGCCTACTTCGCGCGCTTCGGTCGCGAGCAGCGCGAGCTGGCGCTCGCGCTGCTGAACCTGCTGACATGGGCGCTCCCCGTGCTCACGGCGGTGATGCTGGGCGCAGCAGGAGTGCTCCGAATGAGCCGCGTGTTGCCGCGGCGTCAGGCCCTGCTTGCCCTGGGCCTGGGCATGTTGCTGGGTTGGCTCGGCTGGCAGGTGGTCGCGGCGTTCAGCCTGACCGCCCATCCCGACGCGCCGCTGTCCCTGGGTCAGGCCTTGCTCCTCACGAGCTGGCCGGCCTGGTGGTATGCGCCCAATGCGCTCGCCCCCTGGCTGGGGCTGGCCCTGGCGGCGGTCTGGGCGCTCAGACTTCCGGGGGCTCGGGCCGCCGCCTGAGACTCCCCCGGGTCCTCGCGGGCAGGCTAAGCTCCGCCCCGCATGACGCCTGAACCGACCGCCCCAGCGAGCTCGCCCATCAGTCCGCCCATGGCGGCGTCGGAGCCCACGCCCGCCCAGCACCGCCGCGAGTACGGGCGTGTATTGACCCAGTAAAAACCTGCTCAGGTGTTACCGTCGAGAGGAAGACACCATGAGTACGTTGATGGACGAAGAGATCAAGCGCTGGACCGCGAAGCGCAAGACGGCATTGGTTCTGGAAA
>Ga0233424_10000822_pt1 | contig 33725 bp, 36 predicted proteins | sample Watercolumn_Towu_FD_181011 | JGI IMG/M metagenome (GOLD analysis project Ga0233424, IMG submission 181011) | Freshwater microbial communities from Lake Towuti, South Sulawesi, Indonesia - Watercolumn_Towuti2014_125_MG | ecosystem: Environmental > Aquatic > Freshwater > Lake | place: Indonesia... | reverse complement strand
CATGATGCGCCAGCCACCGAACAGTGTGCCCAAGCCCATGGCTGTGTAACACGAAATCAATACCCAGTACGGCACATGGAACTCGCCGCTCAAATGACCGTTGGCATACAGCAACACGGTGATGATGCCCGCAGTTTTTTGCGCGTCATTGGCACCGTGACCCAGGCTGAACAGCGATGATGAGATGAATTGCAGCTTGTTGAAACGGCTTTCTGTCTTATACGGCTGCGATTTTTCAAATATCCATAACATGGCTATCGACATCAACAGCGCCATCAGCATGCCAAACAGCGGCGACAGGAAAATTGCTATGCCGGTAATGAACAGCTTCTCGCCGATGATGATGCCACTCATCCCCGCATGTGCAAAACCCGCCCCAAGCAAACCGCCAATCAGCGCGTGCGAGGATGAAGACGGGATGCCGAACCACCAGGTAATGACGTTCCAGGATATTGCACCGCCCAATGCACCGAATATCACCGCATTATTGACGATGTCCGGGCTGATGATACCTTTGCCGATGGTATTGGCAACACTGACACCAAAAATAAACAAAGCGGCAAAGTTAAAAAACGCCGCCCAAATCACGGCGGCCTGCGGAGTCAGTAAACGGGTTGAGACCATTAGCGCGACAGAGTTGGCCGCATCATGGAACCCGTTCATAAAGTCAAACGCCAGCGCTACGAGCACCAGCAATCCCATAATCAGTATGGCGTGTTCTATCATGTTGAACCCGCCTTTAAATGCGCTCGAGCACTACGCCATGGATAACGTCGGCAACGTCCTCACAGCTATCGACTGCTGCTTCAAACAAATCATATAACTCCTTGGCGCGAATCAGGTCGCGCGCGTCGGTTTCTTCTGCAAACAGGCGCTTCATGCCAGCGCGCATCACATGGTCTGCTTCGCCCTCAATGATGCTGATCTCTTCACACAGCTTCAGGATGCGGTCGGCATTTTTCATGTCAGACAGAAGAATCACCACATCGCGCACTTTTTCGGCGGCGCGCAGCAGAATCTGTCCCAGCGCGGCCATTTCAGGGGTGAATGCAATATGACCATATACAAACGTGCGCTGTGGAATGTCTTCACAGGTATCGACAATGTCATCCAGGGCGTTTGCCAGTTCGCGAATCTCGCGGCGGTCAAACGGCGTGATGAAGGTTTTGTGCAGGCTCAGCAAAATCTCTTTGGTGTATTCGTCCGCTTCCGATTCGTGTTTGCGGATTTCCTCGAACTGTTTTTGAAAAAGTGCAGGATCATCGGTGGCCGACATCACGGACAATGTTTTTGCCCCTTTAACCACACACTCTGCCAAGTTATTGAAAAGAATGAAGTAATCCTCATTTTTTGGCGAAATTGACGCGACTAGCCGGCTTAATACACCTGTTGCCATAAAGCTCTCCCTGAAAGTTTTGATTTTGCGCTATTGTATAATTCTTTAGGGCTTAACGCCCACGGAATATTACAATTTTATTACATAATTATGACATTCATATGACAAGCACTGGCTGAAATATTCAGTTCCATTGATTGTTACTATAATTGTGGAATAATAGAAATATGGAAACCCAAACAGCGGTCACATTACTTTCTTCAATTGCGCAAGAAGCGCGCCTGGAAATCTTCAGGTTACTGGTACAGGTTGGTCAGCAGGGGCTGGCGGCGGGATCGATTGGCGAAAAGCTCGGCATTCCGGCAAGCACGCTTTCGTTTCATCTCAAGGAGTTGAGCCATAGCGGGCTGGTGAATGCGCGGCAAGAAAGCCGCTTCATTTACTATTCTGCCAATTACCATGCTATGAATCAGCTGTTGCAATATTTGACCGAAAACTGCTGTGCAGACGGTGAAACTTCTTGTTTCAGCCCGCTGAGGAGTGCTACGCAAGTCGTAGTGCGTAAAGAACCATGCTAAAAGTCACCAGTGAGTTTTTTGGCACAGCTTTGTTGCTGGCGGTGGTGACTGGTTCCGGCATCATGGGGCAGCAATTATCCGGCGGCAATGATGCGGTGGCCTTGCTGGGCAACAGTATCGCTACCGGCTGTGGTTTGTTCGTGCTGATCAGCCTGCTGGGGCCGATTTCCGGTGCGCATTTCAACCCGGCGGTGACCTTGCATTTCTGGCGGCTTCGCGTCATTAGCGGCGCAGAAGCAAGCTGCTACCTGTGCGCGCAGTTCTCAGGCGCCATTGCCGGGGTGTGGTTGACGCATTTGATGTTCAACCAGGCAGTGCTGCAAGTCTCCACGCATGCCAGAAGCGGCGCAGCGCAAATGCTGAGCGAACTGGTTTCCACGCTGGTGTTGCTGATGGTGATCCGCCTTGGGCTCAAACATGCGCAGGACAAAATCCCCTTGCTGGTTGCGCTCACGGTGACGGCAGGCTACTGGTTCACGGCATCGACCTTTTTTGCCAATCCGGCAGTGACGCTGGCCAGAAGCCTGACGGATACCTTTGTCGGCATTGCGCCTGCTGATGTGGCAGGCTTTGTGGTGTCGCAAATCGCAGCAGTGTGGATAATCAGCAAGTTAGTGAAGGAGTAACTGCCAATGAGCGTCACCATTTACCATAACCCGGCGTGTGGTACATCGCGCAATACCTTAGCCATGATACGTGCCAGTGGGGTTGAACCGGAAATCATCGAGTACCTGAAAAGCCCGCCGACACGCGATAAGTTGAAGCGGCTGATTGCCAGCATGGGCGTACCGGTGCGAAGCATTTTGCGAGAGAAGGGTACGCCATATGACGAGCTTGGGCTGGCAGATGAAACGTTAAGCGATGATGCTTTGCTGGATGCAATGATGAAGCATCCTGTTCTCATCAATCGGCCTATTGTCATTACGCCAAAAGGCGTGCGGCTTTGTCGGCCATCTGAAGTAGTGCTGGAAATTCTGGAGAATCCAGATATTGGTATTTTCACCAAAGAGGACGGTGAAGTGGTCGGGCCAAAAATTTAGGTCGCATACGGTATAATCTCACCTTTCAATTCAAGCAAGTACAGAAGCTACATCATGGAAGCCGAAAAACTGAATCAGATCTCCAATCGCCTGGACGACTTGGCCGCCCGTCACCAAGCTCTTCGGGGGTATCTTTGACTATGAGAACAAGTCACAACGTTTGGAAGAGGTGAATGGCCTGTTAGAAGACCCAAAAGTTTGGGATGATGCCGAAAAGGCGCAAAAGCTGGGTAAAGAAAAACGCACCTTGGAGTCAGTGGTCAATAGCCTTCAGCAGGTGGATACCAGTTTGAGCGATAGCCGTGAATTGTTTGAAATGGCGCGCGAAGAAAATGACGATGCCACGCTGTTGAGCATCGATGCGGATACCAACGCGATCGAGAAAACCATCGCTGAAATGGAATTCCGCCGCATGTTCTCCGGCGAGCTGGACTCTGCCAATTGCTTTGTCGAGTTCCAGTCCGGCTCTGGCGGTACCGAGGCGCAGGATTGGGCAAGCATGTTGCTGGGCATGTATTTGCGCTATTGCGAACGCAAAGGCTTCAAGGTGGAAGTGCTGGAAGAATCCGAAGGTGACGTGGCAGGCATCAAAGGCGCGTCTATCAAGGTTTCCGGCGATTATGCCTATGGCACTTTGCGCACGGAAAACGGCGTGCATCGGCTGGTGCGCAAATCCCCGTTTGACAGCAACGCCAAGCGTCACACTTCGTTCGCCAGCGTGCAAGTGTTTCCAGAAGTGGATGACAGCATCCAAATTGATATTAACCCTGCGGATTTGCGCATTGATACCTATCGCGCTTCGGGCGCGGGCGGCCAGCACATTAACAAAACAGACTCTGCAGTGCGTATTACCCATATTCCCACCGGTGTGGTGGTGCAATGCCAAAACGATAGAAGCCAGCATCGCAACAAAGATGAAGCTATGCAGATGCTCAAAGGCGCGCTGTATAACTTGGAGCTGCAAAAACGTAACGCAGAAAAGCAAGCGTTGGAAGACGCCAAGACCGACATCGGCTGGGGACACCAAATACGCTCTTACGTGCTTGATCAATCGCGCATCAAGGATCTGCGCACCAATGTCGAGATTGGTAACACGCAAGGCGTGCTGGATGGCGATCTGGACCCGTTCATCATGGAAAGCCTGAAACAAGGCGTGTAGTAGACTTTTCTCTGAAATCAGACTTGGTTTTTCCAATCTAGACCGGGTGAGAATTGCCCAGTATTTTCTGGTCTATTTGTCGCTTTAGCTTGTTCACGTGCTTAGTAAAATCAGCAGTATGAAATTGTCACGTGAAAAACAAGCCGCAGAAGCCTATCTGAAGTTTCTTGGAAAAAAGGGGGCATCGGCTGGCGTTTTATATAAACGATCCCTTTTCCTGGATCGTTTGGTGATGATGCTTGCAGGTAAATCGCAAGACAGAATCGAATATGGCAATGTGCTGGCCAAGGTGTTAAAAACCGTATCGGAACAAGATATGCTCGACTGCCAGAATGTCGCGCGGGAGTTTTTTTCCTTCTGGATGAATGATGTGAAGGCGATAGCCGCTTTCGAGCGGCATTATGGATATGACATCCAGCCGATGAAGTGGCAGCCGCTGCCTGCCTCATTGGACAAATTGACAGAAAGCCTTGAACACGAAGTCTTTAGTGAGAAGGACGGGTTCGCACTTTTGTGCTACTCACGGTATCTGGCCAATATGGGTGCCGAGCAGCTCGTAATAGACACGCGTTTGCGATTAGCAAAAGTGTTGTTGGTGCGCTTGCGGGATGCGCCTGTCAAGAACAACAAAACCTATCGCATGGCCGTAGATATGGTATTGCCTTTGTTTAGGGTAGAGGAAATCAGAACGTTATTCCTAAATGTCGTGCGCGAATTCTTTAGTGTCTGGATGGAAGCACATCAGGCTGTCAGCAAGGCGGCCTAAGCAACTGCTTTCTATCCCTGGACTAATCAGCTCCAGGCATGCCTATCAGGAATTTGACGCGTTCTACATCCACATGCAGAAGGTTGGCGATGTCCTGAAAGTCATCCGGCAATGCTGCATTGTCCCAACCATAAGCAGAATGGCGGGCAAGATTCACGGCTAATGCAACATTTCTTGCACGGGCATCGTCAGTGCTTCCATCTTCCATCAATTTGGCGAGTAGAGGCGGCAGGTGGAAGGCGTCCACCATCGCCTTTTGTAAGTCCATAATCCGGAATCCCAGAATCTCCTCTTGGGCGGCTTTGCTGCGTAAAGTGGAATCGGCTTGCTGCATCGAAAAGATGGTATTCATTTTGTCCGGCGCAAAGCACCATAACATCATTTCGGCCAGATCGTGCAATAATGCAGCTGTACGTACTTCATCCGGATGTAGGTCCATACGCATAGCGGCCCAGTCAGAAGCATAGTGTGCGGCGCGATGGGCACGTTTAATCAGCCTTAACAGATGCGTGAGCGCTAGCATGTTGTCCTTGAGTTGATCTTCAACCAAAGGTGCCGGGAGCAGATTTTGATAAAAGGCGTCGGTACCCATCATCAGAATGGCTTGTTCTACCTGGATCAAATCCTGCAACTGGTGCTTGCCTTGATGCGTTTTCGCATGGCTGATGATGCGAAACACCATGAAAGGATCGCCCAATACTGTTGCAGCGATTGCACGCGCACTTAGCCTGTTTTCGTCACTTTCCAACTGTGCCAGTTCACGCGCTGTGTACTTGAGTATAGGGATGGAAGTTTTGCTCAGAAAACCAACCCAGCCTGGCACATCGCCCCGTACTATTTTCATTCAGTTTTCTCCTTGAATAGCTCAACATTAAAGGATGTGCGCAGAATTCGATATGGAGAATAGCGATGGTAAACCGGCGCAAATAAAAAATATGCGGAAAATGTTAAAATACGGATTTTAGCGTTTTGGAATTTGAGAGCAGCATGACGGACGAAACAATCCCTATTGATGAAAACCACGTGATTGCGGAGCGCCGCGAGAAATTAAAGGCGATTCGCGCACAGGGCGTGGCGTTTCCGAATGATTTCAAGCCGACGCACCGCGCCGCTCCCTTACAGACGCAATATGGCGCGGTGGATAAGGAGGTTCTGGATCCGCAAGCGATCCCGGCGACGATCGCAGGCCGCATGATGCTCAAGCGCGTGATGGGCAAGGCTAGCTTTGCCACGATCCAAGATGCCACCGGACGAATCCAGCTGTATATTGCGCGCGATGAGATTGGTGAAGCGCTATACGAAAGTTTCAAGCATTGGGATATGGGCGACATCGTCGGCGCATCCGGCCGCTTGATGAAAACCAAGACTGGCGAATTGTCCATTCATGTCAGCGAGTTGCGCTTGCTTACCAAATCATTGCGCCCGCTACCTGAGAAATTTCATGGCTTGCAGGATCAGGAAGTCAAATATCGCCAGCGTTATGTGGATTTGATTGTGACCGAAGAAACGCGCGAGACATTTAAGGCGCGCAGCAAGGTGGTGTCGGCGATCCGCGCTTTCATGACGCAGCATGAGTTTCTGGAAGTGGAAACGCCTATGTTGCACCCGATTCCAGGTGGCGCGTCGGCTAAGCCGTTTGTGACGCATCACAATGCGCTGGATATGCAGATGTTCATGCGTATCGCGCCGGAGCTTTATCTGAAGCGCCTGGTGGTGGGGGGGTTCGAGCGCGTGTTCGAGATCAACCGTAACTTCCGTAACGAGGGTTTGAGCGTGCGCCATAACCCGGAATTCACCATGATGGAATTCTACGCGGCTTATACCGATTACAAGTGGCTAATGGACTTTACCGAAGAGTGCATACGCACCGCCGCGATTGCGGCGCGCGGCACTGCGGTGCTGGAATATCAAGGCCGCACGCTGGATTTGAGCAAGCCGTTCGCACGTCTGACGATAGCGCAGGCGATACAGCAATACGCACCACAGTACACGCTGGAGCAATTGGCTGACGAAACTTTCTTGCGTCACGAGGTAAAGAAATTTGGCGTGGATGCGATGGCGCATTGGGGTTTGGGTGCATTACAACTGGCCCTGTTCGAGGAGACTGCCGAAAGTCAATTGTGGGATCCAACCTACATCATTGATTATCCGGTGGAAGTCTCGCCGCTGGCGCGCGCATCCGATGTGAATCAGGAAATCACCGAGCGTTTTGAGCTGTTCGTCACGGGTCGCGAGATTGCCAATGGCTTTAGTGAACTGAACGACGCCGAAGATCAGGCAGCGCGATTCCAGGCGCAAGTGGCAGCGAAAGAAGCGGGCGATGATGAGGCAATGTTCTACGATGCTGATTTTATTCGTGCACTAGAATACGGCATGCCGCCCACCGGCGGCTGTGGAATCGGCATTGACCGCCTGGTGATGCTGGTGACGGATAGTCCCAGCATCCGCGATGTGATTCTGTTTCCGCATATGCGGTCAGAGTTCTGATGCCTTAGGGCGTGTTACAAAACAATGACAAAGCCGTGCCTTGCGGGCACGGCTTTTTTATTTTTGTCACATAACTGTCACATTCTGTTCTTAGAATATACCAATTGAATCAAATGGAATTAAGTCAAGGAGATTGGTGCATGATGAAACGTAGATTGGGAATCACAGTATTGTTGTTGGCGGGCTTTGTGGGAGGGTATGCACATGCAGCAGACAAAGTGATCAAGATTGATGGCTCCAGCACGGTATATCCAATTACCGAAGCGGTGGCAGAGGAATTTCAGAAAGCGCAAAAAGTAAAAGTGACGGTGGGTGAGTCCGGCACTGGTGGTGGTTTTAAAAAGTTCTGTCGTGGTGAGACGGATATCAACAACGCATCGCGTCCAATTTTGCAAAAAGAGATTGATGCCTGTAAAGAAGGCGGAGTGCAGATTATTGAATTGCCTATCGCTTATGATGCATTAACTGTTGTGGTAAATGACAAGAATGATTGGGTTAAGAGCCTTACGGTTGAAGAGCTGAAAAAAATCTGGGAGCCAAGATCTGGTGTAAAAAACTGGAAACAAGTGAACCCGGCCTATCCTGACAAGGCATTGGCGTTATATGGCCCAGGCACAGCTTCTGGTACTTTTGATTATTTTACCGAAGCGATTAATGGTAAAGCGAAAGCCAGCCGTACAGACTATACGCCATCTGAAGATGATAACGTGCTGGTCCAAGGTGTTTCAAGCAACAATGGCGGGCTAGCCTATTTCGGCTTGGCTTATTATGAAGAAAACAAGGATAAGCTGAGAGCGGTGCCAATCGTAGCCAAAGCTGGCACACCTGGTGTATTGCCATCGGCAGAGACTGTGATGAACGGTACATATCAGCCATTGTCCCGCCCGCTCTTCATTTACGTCAATGCCACTTCGGCTGCTTTCAAGCCAGAAGTGAAGGCATTCATCAATTATTATCTGGAAAATGTGCCGCAGTTGGCGAAAGAGGTCAAGTACGTACCGCTTCCAGCTGAGGATTACGTAGCAGTGAAAAGTCACTTTAAGGCCATGAAACCGGGTACCGGGTTTAACGGCAAGCCAGAAGTGGGTGTAAAGATTACCGAATTGCTGGATCGTATCAAATAAGCTTGAGCGAAGTCATGGGGGCGCATTGCCCCCATTTTCTCTTTATAAGTCGGCCTATATTATGAATTCTGCAACCATGTCTCATTTGTCTGCAATACAAACGACCATCAGCCCTCGCTTAGCCAATAACGTGCGACGCAACGTGAAGGAGCGCGTGATCGAGTTTATTCTGATGCTTGCTGCATTATCAGCCGTAGCAACGACCTTTGCTATTGTCGCTATCTTGCTATATGAGTCTTTGAGCTTTTTTAAAACAGTATCTTTACTGGAGTTCTTTACTGCTAAAGAATGGACGCCACTGTTTGAAGATGCGCATTACGGCATCATGCCATTGGTGGCAGGTACTTTGACGACTTCTGCGATTGCATTGGCAGTGGCTATGCCTATCGGTACGGTTGCAGCGATTTATCTCTCCGAATTCGCCTCGTACAAAACACGCGAAATGGTGAAACCGGTACTGGAGTTGCTGGTGGGGGTGCCTACCATCGTGTTCGGTTATTTTGCGCTGTTGTTTGTTACACCGCTGCTGCAAAAAGTGTTTCCAGAGTTGCCTGGTTTTAATATGCTGGGCGCCGGCATCGTGATGGGCATTATGATTGTGCCCTATATCGCCTCTGTGGCGGAGGATGCCATGCGTGCCGTGCCGATGCATATGCGGGAAGGTTCCTACGCGATGGGTGCGACTCGCTTCCAGACGGCGATTCGCGTGGTGACTCCTGCTGCAATTTCCGGCATCGTGGCAGCTTATATTCTTGCGATATCACGCGCGGTAGGCGAGACCATGGTCGTGGCCGTTGCCGCAGGTCAGCAGCCTAACCTGACATTTAATCCGATGGAGAGTGCGGCCACGATTACTGCCTTTATCGTACAAGTGGCAATGGGAGACCTTCCACATGGCAGTATTGGCTACCAAAGTATTTTTGCCGCCGGTTTGATGCTGATGGCGATGACCTTGTTTTTTAATATTCTCGGCCATATTGTGCGTAAAAAATACAGAGAGCAATATTGATGCTGACTATGGATAAGCAAAACCTGATACCTGCTTCCTCTGCGAAAGCATCGGGCATGGATGATCTCCAGGAAGTGCGGGCAATGATTCGTCGCCACAAGCGCAAGGATATTTTGTTCGCTTCCATTGGGCTGCTGGCGTTGATGTTTGCATTGCTTACCTTGCTTACGTTGTTCATTGATCTGGTCATGGATGGCTATCAACGATTCAACATGGAGTTTTTGAGCGAGTTCCCGTCGCGCCGCGCTGCGCACGCAGGCTTGCTTTCCGCATGGGTGGGTTCTTTGCTGGTCATGCTGGTGACTTTTCTTGCTGCAGTACCCATGGGAGTGGCCGCCGGATTGTATCTGGAAGAATATGCACCCAAAAACTGGTTTTCCGACCTGATAGAGATCAATGTGACTAATCTGGCCGGTGTTCCTTCTATCGTGTATGGGCTTCTGGCACTGGGCCTGTTTGTATATGGGCTGGGTTTTGGGCAAAGTATCCTGACGGCTGGACTCACCTTGGGCTTGCTGATTCTGCCTATTATTATCGTTTCTACGCGTGAAGCTATTCGTGCGATTCCGGCAGCAATCAGGGAAGCCGCTTACGCGGTAGGCGCAACCAAGTGGCAAGTAGTGAAAGACCATGTGCTGAAATATTCGCAGGGCGGTATTCTCACGGGTGTTATCATCGGCATGGCGCGCGCCTTGGGCGAAACTGCGCCTATTATCACCATCGGCGCGTTGACGTTCATCGCATTCTTGCCGCCATCGCCTATCGGTACGGAAGCGCCCTTTATCAATTTTGAATGGTTAAGTTCCGGCTTTACGGTGCTGCCAATCCAGATGTTCAACTGGCTGTCACGTCCGGATCATGCGTTTCACATCAATGCGGCAGCGACGGGTGCCATCATCATTTTGGTGACTTTGTTGATGAACGGCACCGCTATCTGGTTACGCTACAAAATTCGCAAGAACATTAAATGGTAAGCAAATAAATGGTAAGCACATTACAAGGAAATCTAAAGCAAATGGATCAAGCATCACATACTGTAAAGGCTGAATCGCGTAACCTCAACTTTTACTACAGTAACGGCGCGCATGCGCTGAAAGGCATCCATATGCCGCTGTATGAGAACAAGATTACCGCGCTAATCGGCCCTTCCGGCTGTGGCAAATCAACGTTCCTGCGTTGTTTTAACCGTATGCATGATTTGTACCCGGGCAATCGCTATGATGGCCAAATCGTCATGCATCCGGACAATACCAATATCCTGGCCGATGGCGTAGATCCGATTGAAGTACGCATGCGCATCAGCATGGTTTTTCAAAAGCCGAATCCTTTCCCTAAATCTATCTACGAGAATGTGGCTTATGGCCTGCGGGTGCGGGGTGGCAAGAACAAAAAAGTGATTGATGATAAAGTGGAACAAGCTCTGCGCGGCGCGGCTTTGTGGGATGAAGTAAAAGACCGTCTGGATGACTTGGCGTTTAATCTCTCTGGCGGACAGCAGCAGAGGCTATGCATTGCACGTGCATTAGCCACAGATCCGGAAATCATGCTGTTTGATGAACCTACCAGCGCGTTGGATCCAATTGCGACAGCCAGCATTGAAGAATTGATGACTGAACTGCGTAATAAGCTTACGATTCTGGTGGTGACGCATAACATGCAGCAGGCGGCGCGTGTCTCGGATTACACCGCTTACATGTATCTGGGCGATTTGGTGGAATTTAGCAAAACCGATGATATCTTCATCAAACCAAAAGACAAACGCACAGAAGACTATATCACGGGTCGTATCGGCTAATATTTAAAGGAAAACGAATACATTATGTTGGAATCCAATTTGCACCGCTCAAGCCAATTTAACGAAGAACTTGAGCGCTTGCGTGATGATGTGATGAAGATGGGCTTACTCATAGAGGCGCAAATCAAGATGGCGACACAAGCCTATACTCAAAATGACGTCAGTGCTGCACTCCAGGTGCTGGAAAACGATGATCAAGTAAATCAGCTGGAAAAGGCAATCGATGATGAATGTATTCATATCATCGCCAAGCGCCAGCCAACAGCATCGGATCTGCGCCTGATTATGAGTATCGGCAAAATCGTCACGGATTTTGAGCGTATGGGAGATGAGACAAAAAAAATAGCTAAAAGCGTACGCAACATGCAAAAACCAAGTCATCAAGCACCGGTGGATATGATTGGGGTGCGTCATCTTGCGAGGATGGCAACCAAGCAACTGCAAGGCGCATTGCATACTTTTTCAACTTTGGATACCGCTGAAGCCAGGGCCGTGATTAACGCAGATGATACTTTAGATGCCGAGTTAAAATCCACAGTGCGACAATTGATTACATTCATGATGGAAGACCCTCGCACAATTTCCGCGGCATTGGAAATGATGACCATGGCACGTGCATTGGAGCGTGTTGGCGACCATACCACGAATGTAGCCGAACAAGTGATCTATATCGTGGAAGGGCGCGATGTCCGCCATAGCTCAAACTGACTACGCAATCTTTACAATATAAGCCGTGTTTGTCACATGGCTTTTTTATTTTTGTCATGAATTTGTCATATTGGACTAGGAAAATAGCAGGATTCAAAAAGGAGGAATAGATGTATTCAAAAACTAGGATATTGGTTGCAGCGGCATGCATGACGTTTGCGTCACTGGCAAATGCGGACAGCACGGATGACTTGGTGCAGGCGCTGGTGAGCAAGGGCATATTGACCGAAGAGGAAGGCGCATTGATTCACAAAGGCCATGTCAGCGAGATTGAAGTGCAAAGGAAAAAAGAGAAAAAGCACTGGACAGGGCATGTGAATATCCGCGGTTATGTACAGAACCGTGTCACTAAAGTGTTTGGCGACGACGGCGATGATTTGGCAAATCCGGTCGATTTATGGTCTGACCGTTCCGTCGGTAACGACCGTTCCATCAACTCGGACAAGAACTTCCTGATTCGCCGCGCACGTGTCATTATTTACGGCGATTTTGGTGATCATTTAAGCTACTATATTCAACCTGACCTTGCATCCTCACCGGCTTCAGGTAGCAACCACTTCGCTCAACTACGCGACGCTTACGGCGACGTTAACTTTGATAAAACCAAAGTGCATCGTATCCGCGTTGGTCAATCCAAAGTGCCATACGGTTTTGAGAACTTGCAATCCTCTTCCAACCGCCTCGCGATGGATCGTGCTGATGCGCTGAACAGTGCGGTGCGTGATGAGCGTGATATTGGCGCGTTCTACTACTACACACCGGAGCGTGTACAAGACTTGTTTGAAGAGATCAGTAAGCAAGGTCTGAAGCATTCCGGTAACTACGGCATGCTGGCTGCCGGTTTCCACAATGGGCAAGGTGCAAACCGCTCGGATACCAACGATAACTGGCATTTTGTGGCACGTGCGACCTATCCATGGAAAACCGAATCCGGCCAGATTTTTGAAGTCGGCATTCAAGGCTATACAGGCGATTATACTGTAACAACAGGGCGCTATAATAATACAGGAGGTACTGTCGCATCTTCTGCGGCCAACTTGTCTTCAAACGGGGTTAATCCCAATACAGGCGTGGCACCTCCTGCTGGAGCCACTGACAACCGTTCACGCGCAACAGCTATTCCATTTATTGATGGTGGGGTCAACGGTAAATACCGCAATGGCTTCAGGGATGAGCGTGTGGGTATCAGCTTGATGATGTACCCACAACCTTTCGGTTTGCAGGCGGAATGGAACTGGGGTAAAACGCCAGGTTTGGATATTACGCAAAACCGCATTGAGCAAAAGAGCCTGAATGGTGGTTATGTACAGGCAATGTACAAACTCGACAATTGGAACAACTGGGGTACTTTTATTCCATTCGTCAGATGGCAATACTTTGATGGCTATAACAAAGCTGAAACCAATGCGCCTAAAAACAACGTCAACGATTGGGAGTGGGGTGTGGAGTGGCAAATTGCGCCTGAAGTCGAGTTGATGGCGGAATATCACCGCATGAAGCGTAACAACCTGGTAACTGGTAACCGTACCGGTACGAAAGATTACCAATCATTCGATGCAGATGCCTTGCGCGTACAGTTGCAATACAACTTCTAAGTCTTATATAACGCATCTCCCTTAACCCCGCAACTGCGGGGTTTTTTATTCCCCTGTCCTATAAGTAAATGCCTAACGATTATTTAGCAGGCCTTGCCAGCTTTGATATGATGCGCATGGTATTGGAAAAACATTTATGCATCGATATTGGTTAGCACTAGTGGCGTTATATGTTTCCGGCAGCGCTTTTGCGGCTGAGTCGGGCACTTTGGGATTGACGCGTGAGGATTATTACGTCGAGCGTAAAAGTTATGGCACGCAGAAAGAAACAGAGCCGCCGCGTTATGTGAAGCTGGCAAACAAGACATGGCTGAAAGATTACGAAACCTTTGCCAATGTGGACTGGCTGGATGTGGGGCTGGAATACCGCGCACGTTTCGAGCATCGCGACAACGATTTCCGCCGTGCGGATCAGAACATTGACGAGCCCTTGCTGCTGCGCACCCGCGCTTATCTGGGGGTCAAGAAAATCCTCGACCCATTACGGCTTGCTGTAGAAGTGCAAGACTCGCGCCGTAACCATGGCGATTATTCCCGTGAATATGACACCCGTGACATTAATCAGGCAGATGTTTTGCAAGCCTATGCGGAGCTAAATTTCAAAGAGAGCTTTCTCGGCAAGGATGATTTGGGCAACGCACGTCCGATCTGGGTGCGGGCAGGTCGTCATGCCTGGGAAGCCATAGACCGGCGCCTGATTGCGCGTAACGAGTGGCGCAACACCACCAACACTTTCCAGGGGGTGCGAGCGCAGATAGGCGATAAAAAGAATGACTGGCAAGTGGAATTGCTTGCAGTCAAACCAGTGCAACGCTTTACCACGCGGCTGGATGAGGTGGATCACGCACAGAACTTTTACGGTGTGATCGGCGATTGGCGTGCCTGGTCGGAATATGTCACGCTGGAACCCTATTACCTGTTGCTGAAGCAGGATGGCGACGAGGTGAAATACGACAGCAATGGCAAGGCCGCTGCGGCCAATACTAAAATTGACCGCGAGATCCACACCGCGGGCTTACGTGCCTATGGTGTTGTTGGCAAGAGCGGGTTTGACTACGATGCCAGCTATGTCAAGCAATGGGGACATCAGGACAGGTTGAACAATGCTGGCAAATTCATCGCCGAACTGGATCATGACGCCTATGCCTACAATGCCGAGATCGGCTATAGCTTTAAGCATCCATGGAAGCCGCGCCTGAGTGCCTTCTACGGTGTGGCCAGTGGCGACAAGAGTCCGAATGATGGCAAGAACCACCGTTTTGAGCGGCTGTTTGGCTTCGCCCGCCCTTGGTCAAACGACGATTATATTCAGATGGAAAACATCCGCACACCTAAATTACGTATCGAGTTCGACCCTAAGATCGCCTTTTTTGATAACGTAAAAGTGGATGCCGGGTTTAGCTGGTATCGCCTGGATAGCGCGACCGACCGTTGGAATGCCGGTGCAAACCTGCGTGACCAGACGGGTAAGAGCGGCAATGATTTGGGCAAAGAGTTCGACCTGCGTGTGCGCTTCCCAATCAACCAGTACGCATCGCTTAACTTGGGATACGCGCACTTTTGGGCGGGGGATTTTATTAAAGAAGCAGTTAAGCTGCCGGCCAATAATCAGGATGCAAGCCGAAATTTGCGGTCGGATTTCTTTTATACGGAAGTGACTTTGTACGGTTTTTAGTGCTAAGTGCTTTTTGTCACGCATCTGGCTGTACCTGTTGTGATACATTGATGGCTTGGTTAAAGAAGATTTATGCAATGAGAAAAATCACTCCCATCTACTTGTTCTGCCTGCTTGCGGCTACGTGGCTCGCCAGTCTGCCCGCCCATGCTGAAGATACCGAAGAGGACGGCCGCTACTGGTTTAATATCAACGCAACAGGCTCAATGCCACTGGAGAACTGGCGTTGGTATGCTGAGCTGCAGCCGCGCTGGCGTCAGGAAGGCAAGCATTTCGACCAAGTGATTGTGCGTCCGGCGGTTTCCTATGCGCTTTCTAAACAGGCCAGTGTCTGGTTGGGTTATGCTTACGTGGTGACGCACCCCGCCAGTAAACCGGCGTTTGAAGAGCATCGTTTCTGGCAGCAGTTTCTGTACAACTTTGCGCCCGTTTATGGCGTCAATATCCAGAGCCGCACACGTATTGAACAGCGCTTCATTGAGGATTCGAACGACACAGGCTACAAACTGCGGCAACTGTTGCGCTTTACTATGCCCAGCGGTTTGAGTCCGCAGTTGCAGTGGGTGCTTTACGATGAGTATTTTGTGAATTTCAACGATACCGATTATGGCGCGGTGAGGGGCTTTGACCAGAACCGGGCATTTGTGGGCGTAAACTGGGTGTTCAACCCGCAAACTCGCCTGGAAGTGGGTTACCTGAACCAGTATGTGAACCGGCACAACAAGATTGATGCGGAAAACCATGTTTTATCCACCACCCTGATGCTCACTTTTTGACTGTATGACTATGATAAAAAACAGGCCTATTTTATTAGCGGTCGCCTTGCTGTTTCCTGCCGATGCGCTGGCAAACGAAGCCGCGCAAGAGCAGGGCGTTTTAAGTTTCGGCGGATACCTGGAGACTTATTATATCCATGATTTTGACCACGCTAGTGGTGACACCCGCCCGGGCTTTGTCTATAGCCATAACAAGGTGGATAAGCCGAGTATCAATCTGGCCATTATCAAAGCCAGACTGGCAGCCGATGGCGTCAGGGCAAATCTTGCATTAGGTTCTGGCACCTATATGCGCGCCAACTATGCTGTGGAGCCCAAAGACTTGCAAAAAGTATTTGAGGCGAATATCGGCCTTAAATTATCCGACCAGCATGACCTTTGGCTGGATGCTGGTGTATTGCCTTCGCACATTGGATTTGAGAGTGCGGTAGGGGTGGATAACTGGACTGTGACAAGAAGCATGCTTGCCGATAATTCCCCATACTTTGAGACGGGTTTGAGGTTGTCCTACACATCAGAAGATGGTAAGTGGTATGCTGCGGGCTTGTTATTAAATGGTTGGCAGCGCATACAGCGGCCGGATGGCAATACGACCCCTGCATTCGGGCATCAACTCACCTATAAACCGAACGCAAAAATCACGCTCAATAGCAGTTCGTTCATTGGTAATGATAAGTCGGATCGAGACCGAAGAATGCGTTATTTCCATAATTTTTATGGACAATATCAGTTAGATGACCGCTGGAGCCTGACGACCGGCTTTGATATTGGCGCAGAGCAAAAAGAGAGAAACAGCAGCAGTTACAATGTGTGGTTCACCCCGATTGTCATTGCCCGATATACCTATTCAGATAAACTGGGTTTTGCAGCCAGAGCCGAGTATTATCAGGATAAAGATGGGGTGATTATTGATACGGGTACGCCGTCTGGCTTTAGGACGGCAAGCTATTCTGCCAACGTGGATTACAAACTTTCTACCAACGTCAGCTTGCGGGCAGAGTTAAGGAAATTTCACAGCAAAGATAAAATTTTCCTGGATGCCGATAGGCCGAGCCAAAACAGTTTTATCGCCACCACAGCCATTACATTCTACTTCTGATTGTAACTTAAAAAGCCTTGAACAAGTATCCATGCACCAATAAGCGCATGTCGCACTAAAAACGTGCATTTTCCCCATGCGAAACCAGTTGGTTCCCGGCTCGGTTTTCTTTGGCCTTTCTCTCTGAGACCCGCACCAATGCTTGGTTTCAGCACACATCATGCCAAATGCTCCCCAGTTGGAACGGGAATTGCAAATATAGCTTGCAAGCAATCTTCAACACGGGTTAGCGAGGCGAGCAATGGTCAAACATCTTCTGGATTTACTTGGTGCTGCATTCTTTCTTGGATGTGGGGTCGGCAGCGTAATGGCGATGCCGACAGAGGCGCTGGTACGTGAGCTCGGCAACAGTGTGCTACGCGTGCATGTGAATCTGCCAGATGGCAAGCATGGCTTGGGTTCTGCCGTGGTGGTTGCAAAAGGTGAGGTGGTCACCAATTGCCATGTGGTAAACGATGCAACCGACATTACCGTGATTCATCACGGCGAGCCGCATGTGGTGACAGCCATCAAACCGGATTGGCACCATGACTTGTGCATGCTGAGAGTGGAAAACCTGGAGGCACCGGTGGTCAACATGGGAGCTACCCAAAACCTCAAGTATGAGTCATCCGTGTTCACCGTCGGTTATCCCGACGAAACGACGCAGCCTGTCAGCACCTATGGCGTAGTGAAAGGCTTGTTCCCCATGGATGGCAGTATGGTGATGCGCGCTACCAGCACCTTCAGGCTAGGCGCAAGCGGCGGCGGCGCATTCGATGATGCAGGCAATCTGGTGGGCATCATCACACTGAAAAGCAAAGGTAGCCAGGCACATTACTACTACATGCCGGTAGAATGGGTGAAAGCCTTGATGAATACACCAGACCAAACGCTGGGTGTGAAGTGCGAGAAACCTTTCTGGGCGTTAGGCTTGGAACAACGTCCTTACTTCATGCAAGTGGTGCAGCCTTTTGTCAGCCATGACTGGAAGTCCCTGCTGAAAGTGGCGCAACAATGGGTGAAAGCTGAACCCGATACGGCGGAGTCCTGGTTCTATCTGGCTGCTGCAGAGTATGCAATAAAAGATTACGGTAACGCTGAGGCACATTTCAATCAAGTGCTGTCACTCAATCATCAGCATCGCCAGGCTATGGAGTATCTGGGCAAGTTGGTTGCGGAATCAGCGAAATCCACCACTTCCCATCATGTGGCATTGCTCAGGTAATTTAAACATGCTCTTGGAAGCCGCATGGATATTGGCCTCCAGGGCATGCTAAGTCAGAACTATTCGGTGCCTTGCGGAGGGAGATGTACGACTGGTGTGATACCGGTGTTAAGCGATTTGAGGTGACGGTATAGCATGCGTGTCTCCAATATGTTCCAAACACGCAACATGGCCTCGATCGCGTCGAATGGCTTGGTTAAAAAGTCTTTAGCCCCAAGCGCCAGCGCTTTTCTTTTTGCACCTATCGTGGCGTCTGCGGTCAGTACAAGCACAGGTAGGTATTCGTCCTTGGGGATGTGTCGGGACAGCATCTCCAGGATCGCATAGCCATCCAGTTCCGGCATCATCAAGTCGAGCAGGATCAAGTCAGGTTCAAATGCCTTGAACAAGTCCAGGGCGCGTGTGGAATCGGCAGTGCTGATGACCTGATGGAATCCTTCCCGGGCGAGCAAGTCTTCCAGAAGCTTCAAATTCGCCTCTGCATCATCAATGATCAAAATTTTCGCATTCAATAGTTCGGTTTCGTTCATGTGAGTTCTATCATATGGTTTTTTTAGGCTTCGATGAGTTCTCTTACTTTTTTGCTAAAAACGGCAACATCTAATGGTTTTGTCATGTAATGCTCCACCCCCGCGGCATGCAGGCGATCGATCGTTTCAGGCAGCGCATCGGCGCTCAGTATCATGATGGGCATGTGGCTGTATTGGGGATTGGATTTCACGTGGTACACCAGGTCCTCGCCGGATCCATCGGGCAAATCCAGATCGATCAGCAATAGCGATGGCGTCACTTCCAATAGATATTGCCTGGCATCTTTGATGGTGCTGACGCAATGGATGCGCAGGTCATGCTGGCGCTGGATAATCGCTTCAACCAGCGCGCGGTTACTGGCGTTGTCTTCCACATACAGGATGGAGTGCTTGTTTTTAAGGCTGGGCGGCAGCTTGTTTTGCGCTGGCTGCGTAGCCTGAGTGGACTTGGTACTAGGTTCAGAAGCCGCAATTTCAACCCAGAATAAACTTTTATCATCTGCCACGTGGATACTGCCGTGCATTGCCTGCATGATTTGCTTGGATAAAGCTAGTCCAAGGCCAGTGCCTTCCACTTTGGTATGCTCGGCTCCCAGCCTGTCAAACGGGGTGAATAGTCTTTCCTTCAATGCAGGTGGAATGCCAGGGCCGTTATCTTGTACTTCGATTACTATTTTGTTTCCATGTTGATAAGCTGTTAGCCGCACGATGGAGCTGACCGGGCCATATTTAAGTGCATTCGACAACAAATTCAGCACCACCTGCAGCAGTTTCTGCCGATTAGCCATTGCCCATAGGTTCGGCGCAATTTCATTTTTAATCTCGATATCCCGGATTTTTCCTATCGGTGCGATGTAGTGTGTGGCCTCTTCCAGCAAGTTGTTGATTGGAGTAGGCGCCAATTCCAGAGAAATCTCTCCTGACTCGATTCTGGCAATCTCCAGCACTTCGTTAATGAGCTTGAGCAGATGCTGGCCTGCGCCAATGATGAGCGATACGCTATCGCGTTGTTTGCCGGGGGACAGATCCTGTTCCAGCAATTGGGCAAACCCCAGAATCGCGTTGAGTGGCGTGCGCAATTCATGGCTGGTGCGAGAGAGGAACATGCTTTTGGCTGCGCTGGCCTCCTCCGCCTCATGTCTGGCCTCAAGCGCATCACTGATGTTCCTGGCCAGTAATTGCGACGCATGCTCAAGCTCTTCGGACAACTGTCCCAGTTCGTCGCGGCTGCTTGAAGGCAGGTCTAATGCTTCGGCCTTGGCGAGGTGCCCGGCACTGTCTCTTAGCAGGCGTACACGTTTGACGATGGTGCGCGAGAATACCCACACTGCAACCAAAGAACCAATGATGCCTGATATGGCCGCCAGTAACGTAGTGGCGATATTGCGCTGACGCTGGTCAGAAACCTCCTGCTGATCTTGTGCAACCAGAATGGCCTCTTCTGCGCTGAGGCGTTCAATCTCACTTCTAAGCTTGTCCAGGCTGTCGACCTGGGATTTGAATTTTGCAATCAGGCTTTCCGAGGCTACATCAGATTCATGTTCAGACAGTATTCTCAAGTCATGCAGGTTTTGTTCGACCAACGGGGTGATCTGTGCAAGCCGCTCTTTTTGCGCATCGCTCTCCAGCTGACTTTGCAGTTGTACAAGAATGTCGGGCAATACTTTTTCAACGTGGAAAAAAATATCCAGAAAATGCTTATCGCCGGTCAACAAATAGTCCCTGACGCCAGTGGACGCTTCCAGCAGTTGCGTATGTACGGTTTGAATGTCGCGCTGGTTCTGCAAGGCCAGTCGGAGCTTGTTCTCAAGCTGCATGGACTCTTGTTCTCTCAGATACAAAGACCCCAGCGATGCCAGCAACACCAGCAAGGGCAGAGCGATCACAAAAACGCTTTTACGCCCCAGGGGAAGATCCTGCCAGGCCTGTACGAATCGTGCGAGCGGCTTCATGATGTGTAGCCTAGCTCCACTGCCTTTACAGCCGCCTGTGTCCTGTCCTTGACACCTAGCTTGCTCAAGACGCGTTCAACATGGATTTTGGCTGTACCCGGCGCAATGCCTAATTTTGCACCAAGCTCGCTGTTGCTCAGCCCGGCAGGCAACAGCGCCAGAATTTCGCGCTCTCTGGGTGTCAACGTCTCTAAAATCGTTTGGTCCGCTTCGCTTCGCACGGGCCCTTGATGCTGGGAGATGGCTAGTGCGACAAGCCCCGCGATTGCCTGCAAGGTTTCAATCTCTGCGGGTTCTAAAGTGAGTTTTCGGCCAGAGAATCCGATGATGCCTTTGCCATGCTGTCCTAGCGCGATGGGAACCAGACATTCATGGTGACTAACGTTGCCATGTGTCCAGAGTTGCGTGCCCTTATTCTCGTGCAAAACAAAATGCACAGGGTTCTTGAGCATCATCGCCAATATTCCCATCATCGGGATCCTGGCACCTACAGGCAGCGTCTGGCCTAGCTGGTTAAAGACAATCAGCTTGCCGGCGTTTTCGATGGCCAGCAAAGCGTGCTGCGCCGAGAGCAGGGAGCAAAGCGAATGAAGCAGCGTAGCGGCCGTGTTTACTCCCCAGCCATGTTCGAACAGCTGCTGACCAAGGTTCAGATACAGGCGCAGATGCGTATCGGTGGCCTGCGCTTGTTTCAGGCTTTGCCTGAGCGCACGGGCGCTGGCAGGTTGTTCCAGATTGTCGGGTAGGTCAGTCAGCATATGCCGAATAGTATATACCGTTCTACCTATTTCGGTAGACTTTTTGTTGATGACGACCCTGCATAATGCATCCCATCAACAAAGTGATTGAAACTTGAATAACCGAGCAGTAATTAATAAAGGAGATGAATATGAAAACGATGAATTTGGCAGTGATGGTATCAGCAGTAGTTCTATTGCTATCTGGTTTGGCAAACGCAGAGGATGCGTACAACAAAAATGTACACAATCAAAACTTCTCAAAACGCGCCTATGCACAACCTTTGCCTGAGAGTGCTTATCAAAAAGCCGATGGGTTTGAAGGTGCGACACTGGTACGTGGTGAGGTGAGTGAGGATGGCAATGCTGTAGATCAAAAACAGCATGCACAACGACTTAACAATTTGTCCAAGCGCCCATATTAATAGTGCATGGGTGCATAGTTGACTAGGAGATAGGCATGAAAAGATTAAATTTGGCAGTTATCGTATCTACTGCGATTATTTTGGCAAGTGGTTTGGCTAATGCAACTGACAGGGATAATGTAAATAACCAGAACCTCTCCAAGCGCCCATATCAGCAAGTGCCTGATGAATCCGCTAACAAGAATGAAGAAGACTGGGAAGGCGCTTCGCTAGTCAAAAAACAGGAGAAAGGGCCGACCGAGTATCAAAAACTGCGTATTAATATGTTGGGCAAACAACCCTTCATGGAAGGTAAACTTGATTGATGTAACATAACGGTCATAACAGACTAGTAAGCTACCCTGCTTGTGAATTTTCATAGGCAGGGTTTTTGCGTGTATCAACCTGATTAAACGTCCCGTAAACTGAGAGGTAATAGAAATGAATTTTTTTAAAGAACTCAAAAGTGATTTGCCTGCCAGTATTGTGGTGTTCTTTGTCGCATTGCCACTTTGTTTAGGGATTGCACTCGCCTCTGGTGCGCCACTTTTTTCTGGCATTATTGCTGGTATTGTGGGCGGAATAGTTGTCGGTATTTTTAGTGGCTCACAACTTGGGGTAAGTGGTCCAGCCGCTGGTTTGGCTGTGATAGTGCTGACCGCAATTGGCGCACTCGGCAACTTTGAGACGTTTTTGCTCGCTGTAGTGTTGGCGGGCGCAATTCAATATGCCTTGGGGTTTTTTAAAGCAGGTTTTATCGCTTACTTTGTGCCTTCATCAGTCATTAAGGGCATGCTTACAGGTATTGGTCTATTGATTATCCTTAAACAAATTCCACATGCGTTTGGTTATGATGCTGACTTTGAGGGTAATGTGTTTTTTGAGCAAGCGTCAGGTGAAAACACTTTTACAGCGCTTTCTAAGGCTTGGGATTATTTAACACCTGGTGCGGTGACTATTGCGTTGATTTCATTTGCTATTTTAATTTTTTGGGATACTGTACTCACCAAAAAACACAAATTTTTTCAATTGCTTCAAGGGCCTATCGTTGTTGTGTTAGTGGGCATTGCCATGAACTTGGCCTATCAAAAAGGCATGTTACCTTTTGAGTTAGACGCCAATCAAATTGTAAGTTTACCCGTTGCTAATGGCGTGGGTGAGTTCTTTAGCTTTTTTACCTATCCTGATTTTAGTCAATGGAACAATACAGCCGTCATTAAGACCGCAATTGTACTTGCCATTGTAGCGAGTTTAGAAACCTTGCTGTGCGTAGAGGCGACCGATAAACTAGACCCGCTAAAACGCGTGACACCCACCAATCAGGAACTCAAAGCGCAAGGCATGGGTAATATGCTTTCTGGTTTGATTGGTGGCTTGCCTGTCACACAAGTGATTGTGCGAAGCACTGCCAATATTACGTTTGGTGCACAAACCAAGTTGTCAGCCATTTTGCATGGCATTTGGCTATTGCTAAGTGCAATCACCATTGCAACTTATTTAAATATGATTCCATTAGCTAGTTTAGCCACGATATTAATTATTGTTGGATACAAACTTGCAAAACCAGCATTGTTTAAACAGATGTACGATTTGGGCTGGGAGCAGTTTGTGCCGTTTATGGTGACGATTGTGGCGATTGTATTCACAGATTTGCTGACTGGCATTGGTTTAGGCTTAATCGTTGGTCTTGGTTTCGCTCTACACCACAGCTACCGAAACTCGTATCACATGAAAGATATTCAAACGACTGAAGAAGGCCACGAGGTGCATCATATCGTGTTGGCAGAAGAAGTTTCCTTCTTTAACAAAGCACGGATTATCGAAGCGTTGGAGGCAATTCCAGCCAATGCTAAGGTGATTATTGATTGCAGTAAATCCAAGTCTATTTCTTACGACGTGGTAGAGTATTTGCGGGATTATGAACTGCACGCAAAGCTCAAGAATATTACCGTAGAAAAAGTCGCTTTTATTCAACCCAAGAGCTAACAATAAGGAGAACCATATGTACAAACACCCGTTATTAGACCGCGATAAAATGACACCTAAAGAGGCACTCGATATTTTGATCGAGGGGAACGAGCGGTTCTTAAACAACCGCGAGGAAGATAAAGACTTTCAAACGCTAATTCACCAGACCAAGGATAAACAACATCCATTTGTATCTGTTCTTAGCTGCAGCGATTCTCGTGCACCGGTAGAACTCTTGTTTGACCAGGCGCTAGGTGATATTTTCAGTGTACGTCTGGCGGGCAATATTGCCTCTGATAAAGCCATCGGCAGCATCGAGTTCAGTGTTAAATATCTGGGTGCCAAGCTGATTGTGGTCATGGGGCATACAGCCTGTGGCGCAGTAAAAGCAGCGTGCGATAATTTTATGGATGGCCATATCGGCGAAATCATTAATCTGATCAAGCCAGCAATCCGTTACGAAAAGACCGTGAAGAAACAAGAAGACCGTTGTTCTAAGAATCCAGACTATGTTGAAAAAATTAACAGATTGAATGTGGTTTCCCAAATTGACACCATTATCCGATGCAGTGACATTGTCAACGAAATGCTCGATAAGAAACAAATTGGCATTGTAGGGGGCATCTATGATATTTCAACAGGTAAAGTAACCTTTTTAAAAGAGACTATCAGGGTATAATCAAATCAGCTGATTAACAGAAGGAGTTTTGCATGAGCAGTCACAATCCGGATACTCATGATTTGCTGAGGACACTCAAGTTTTACCTTAACCCAAATGACGGGCGATATGAAGACCTGAAGAAAGGTAGTATCACCCGCAATGTTTTTAAAGACCTGACCGCAGGCTTGGTGGTGGCGATGGTGGCCATCCCCTTGGCGATGGGTTTCGCCATGGCCAGTGGCTTGCGTCCAGAGCAGGGCATTGTAGGCGGCGCCGTAGCGGGCTTGCTGGGCGCGCTGTTTGGCGGTAGCAAGTATCAGGTGTATGGCCCGACAGCGGCCTATATCCCTGTGATTGCCGGCCTGATGGCGACCTATAACCACAGTTTTTTGGTGCTGTGTTCTATTCTTGCGGGTGTGATGTTGCTCATGACCGGATTGGCCAAAAAAGGCCGCATCGTAGCGCTGGTGCCGCATTCCATTGTAGTGGGCTTCACCATCGGCATAGCCATTGTCATCGCGATGTCGCAAATGGGCGAAGTGTTTGGCTTTAAAGAAAAGATTGGTTACAACTTCATGGGGCAGATTCAAAAAACGCTGGAATACCTGCCGGACATGAATATCTACGCACTGATTGTGGCCTTGGCAACCTTTGCCATTTGTAAAACGCTTATCAAGATTTCCGTGTTTATCCCCGCGCCGATATTTGGCTTAGGCCTTGGCTTGCTTGCAGCCGCCACTTTCTGGAAAGATAAAGGCTTGGTGCTGATTAAAGATAAATATGGCAATATTCCGACCGATTTTTTGAATATGACCATGCCTGCATTGCCGGAAATGACCGCAACGGTATGGATGGATATGGTGTATTTTGTGGTGGCAATTTACTTTGTGGCTGCGGTAGAAAGCCTGTTGTGTAGCCGCATGGCCGATAGGTTGGCGAATAATACAGGTACGCCATACAACCCCAACAAAGAACTGTGGGGGCAGGGCATGGTGAATATTTTTACGCCCCTCTTCAATGGTTTTCCACATACCGGCGCATTAGCCAGAACCGCCGTCAATATACGCATGGGCGCGGTGTCGCCATTGGCCGGCATTGCTAAATTTGTGTTCAAATTGCTGCTTGCGGCTTATTTGGCAACGCATCTGGAGCAGGTGCCGATGGCTTGTATCGGCGGCATTTTGCTGTATGTGGCCAGCGGTATGGTAAAATGGAAAGAGGTTGAGGAAGTCATCGAGATGAAAAGCAAATTCCATTTTTGGCTCATGATTTATACCGCGGCGATGGTGCCGCTCACCGGCTTTTTGCCGGCCGTACTCAGTGCCATTGTAATTTTTGCAATTGCGGTAATGCTAAAAAAAGTGCCGTTACATCACAAGAAAGAAGACACGGTGGAAGTGGAACTGGCGGAGTCGAACTAACGCTTACCTTCTTTGGCCATATTGATGCTGTATTTCGGAATCTCCACCACCAGATCTTCTTTGCCTACAATCGCCTGACATGACAGCCTGGAGAGCGGCTCCAGGCCCCAGGCTTTATCCAGCAGGTCCTCTTCATTTTCCTGTGCAGGGTTCAGGCTCTTGTAACCTTCGCGCACGATCACATGACAGGTGGTGCAGGCGCACACTTTATCGCAGGCATGGTCAATGTCTATGTCGTTATTCAGCAAGTTGTCGCAAATGGAAACGCCTGGTTGTGCTTCAAAGGAAGCGCCTTCCGGGCATAGCTCGATGTGGGGCAGGACGATGATTTGTGGCATAGGCTTTTATTATATTGATGTTACAGCTCGATTGAGTCCAAGTTCTTTCCAGCCAGTGCACGTTTGACACTGGCGTCCATCCTGCGTGCGGCAAAGGCTTCAGTGGAGCGATTCAATGCCTCCGTATCTGCGCGGATAGCATCGCTGGAAGCCGCGTGGATACTGGCTTGCAGGGCAGCTATTTTAGCGTTGATCTGATGCTTCTCGGCATCATTCAGCAGATGGCCATCGGCCGTCAGTGCAGCTTGTATCGCCCCAATCAAGGCGTTGGCATCCACTTGCGCCTCTGCCAGTGCGCGCGCCTGTTTGTCCGTGGTTGCTGCATTGTATGAGCTGCTCAGCATGTGGGCGATTTCTGCTTCATTCAGGCCGTAGGAGGGTTTCACCATCACGTGCGCTTCCACGCCGCTGGTTTGCTCGCGTGCGCTCACAGAGAGCAGTCCATCGGCATCCACCTGGAATGTGATGCGGATGCGTGCCGCTCCTGCTGCCATGGGCGGGATGCCGCGCAGGTCGAAGCGTGCCAGGCTGCGGTTGTCCGCCACCAGTTCGCGCTCACCCTGAACGACATGGAAGCTCATCGCAGTCTGGCCGTCTTTGTAGGTGGTGAATTCCTGCGCACGGGCAACGGGCAGCGTGGAGTTGCGCGGAATGATCTTTTCAGTCAATCCGCCCATGGTCTCGATGCCCAATGATAGCGGCGTCACGTCCAGCAACAGCAAATCCTCATCGCGTTTGTTGCCTACCAGCGCATTGGCCTGAATCGCTGCTCCCAGCGCGACAACTTTGTCCGGATCCAGATTGGTCAGCGGCTCTTGCTGGAAGTAATCTGCCACGGCATGACGCACATGCGGCATCCGTGTGGCGCCGCCCACCAGCACTACGCCTTTGATGTCGGTGACCTCAAGCCCGGCATCCCGTAAGGCTTTGCGCGTAGGGGCGAGCGTTTTGTTGACCAGCGTCTGCGTCAGCTCGTTGAATTGCGTCACATCTAGCGTGACATCCACCAATTGGCCAGTGCTTAGCTTGCATACAATTTGGGCTTCATGATTGTCGGTCAGCCATTCCTTGGCCTGGCGCGCCTTGGTGAGTAATAGACGGGTATCTGCTTCGTTGAGGGGGACGAAACTTTTGCTGCTTTGACGGATCTGGTCCAGCACCCAGCAGTAGATGCGGTGGTCGAAATCATCGCCGCCCAGCGCGGCATCGCCGCTGGTCGACAGTACCTCGAACACGCCTTTGGTCAGGCGCAGGATGGAAATGTCGAACGTGCCGCCGCCCAGGTCGTAGATGGCATAGGTGCCTTCGGCGGCATTGTCCAGCCCATACGCCACTGCAGCAGCGGTCGGTTCATTCAGCAGGCGTAGCACGTGCAGGCCTGCCAGCTTGGCAGCATCCTTCGTGGCTTGGCGTTGTGCGTCATCAAAATAGGCCGGCACGGTGATGACGGCGCCCACCAGATCGCTACCCAGAGCTTTTTCGGCACGTTCTTTCAGCGCGCGTAGAATCTCCGCCGAGATTTCGATAGGGTTTTTAATGCCAGCACGCGTCTCAATCGCAACTTGCGTGTTATTGACGAATTTATAGGGAATATGCGCACGGTCAGTGATGTCTTCCAGTGCACGCCCCATAAAACGTTTCACCGAGACGATGGTATTCGTCGGGTCCTGGTTTTGCTGTGCCTGTGCGTTATGGCCAACTGCCACCTGTCCGTCAGGCAGGTAACGCACCACAGAGGGCAACAAGGCGTGTCCATGCGCATCCTGCAACACGGTCGCCATACCGCTACGCACCGTTGCAACCAATGAATTGGTTGTACCCAAGTCTATGCCTACCGCCAGCTTGTGTTGATGCGGGGCAGGGGATTGGCCAGGTTCGGAAATTTGTAATAAAGCCATTTAGCCTTCTAACTCTTCAATGACATCGCGGATATCTGCTTGCACTTTTTCCATAAAAATCAGCTTGCGTGTGCTGTCTGTCGCATCACTTAGCTGATGCTGGCCGAACTGTTCGGATAGTAAATGCTGCAAGTTTTTACTCTCAGCGCGTATGTTACCAAGCAGATTGTCCAACGCGCTAATATCTTTGGCGTTTTCGGCAGTTTCAATCGCCTCTCGCCATTCCATCTGCTGCATTAGAAAATCAGCTGGCATTGCAGTGTTGGTTTCGGCAATCGCAGTAATGCCTTGCAGGCTTAATAAATACGCGGCGCGCAGGGCGGGGTTTTTGAGCGTCTTGTAGCCTTCATTGGCTGTGGTGGCAGTTTGTATCGCTGCCAGCTTCTCTGCGTGACTGGCTGTCACATAACGATCGGGGTGCGATGCGCTCTGAATCGCACGGTAATTGGTTTCCAGCTTGGTTAGATCAATGTTGAATTGTTGTGGCAGTTGAAGGAGTTGGAAAAAATTCTGCATTTTTAAGCTACAAATAGAGTGCGCTACACAATTTCTTTGAAAAATCAGTCAGGCCAAGGCGCTGAGGCGCAGACAGTACATATCGGGTACGGCAAGCCGAGGCAACATAGGTATGGCTGATTTGGCAAAGAAATCAAACAGTGAAGGATTCGCCGCAGCCACACTCACCCTTGACATTGGGATTATTGAATTTAAAACCCTCGTTCAAGCCTTCTTTGGTGTAATCCAGTTCTGTGCCATCGATATAAACCAGGCTTTTCGGATCCACGATGACTTTCACGCCGTGGCTCTCGAACTGCATGTCTTCCGGCTGCAATTCATCTACAAACTCAAGCGTGTAAGCCATGCCGGAACAGCCGGTGGTCTTGACGCCAACGCGCAGACCGACGCCTTTGCCACGGTTTGCCAAAAACTTCTCGACGCGTTTGGCAGCGGCTTCTGTCAATGTGATCGCCATCTATTTATTACCTTGTTTTGCTTTCAGGTCAGCTACTGCTGCTTTAATCGCATCTTCCGCCAGCACGGAGCAGTGGATTTTTACCGGCGGCAAAGCCAGTTCTTCCGCGATGTCGGAATTCTTGATCGCATAGGCTTCATCAATGGTGCGGCCTTTCAGCCATTCGGTCACCAATGAGCTGGAAGCGATCGCCGAACCGCAGCCATAGGTCTTGAATTTTGCGTCTTCAATCACGCCTTTATCGTTGACCTTGATCTGCAGTTTCATCACGTCGCCGCAGGCTGGTGCACCCACCATGCCGGTACCGACCGTTGGGTCGTTCTTATCAAGGGAACCCACATTTCTGGGATGCTCATAATGATCTAAAACTTTGTCTGAATATGCCATACCTTACTCCTTAATGCGCTGCCCACTCTACTTTGGATAAATCTACGCCATCTTTAAACATCTCCCAAAGCGGTGATAGTTCGCGCAGTTTTGCTATTTTCTCTTTCATCAATTTTATCGTGTAATCCACATCTGCTTCCGTGGTAAAGCGGCCGATACTGAAGCGGATCGAGCTGTGCGCCAGTTCGTCGCTGCGGCCCAAGGCGCGCAGCACATAGCTTGGCTCCAGGCTGGCGGAGGTACATGCCGATCCGGATGATACGGCGATATCTTTCACCGCCATCATCAGCGATTCGCCTTCCACATAGTTGAAGCTCATGTTCAGGTTGTGCGGCACGCGGTGAACCAGATCGCCGTTGACATAGGTCTCTTCAATTTCGGACAAGCCTTTCAGCAAACGGTCACGCAGCATGCGGATACGCTCGTTCTCGGTGTCCATCTCTTCACGTGCAATCCGGAAGGCTTCGCCCATGCCTACGATCTGATGGGTTGGCAAAGTGCCGGAGCGCATGCCGCGTTCATGACCGCCACCATGCATTTGCGCTTCGATACGTACGCGCGGTTTACGGCGTACGAATAAGGCACCGATCCCTTTCGGGCCATAGGTCTTGTGTGCGCTGAAGCTCATCAAATCGACCGGTAGTTTCTCCAGGTCGATTTTCACTTTGCCGGTGGCTTGTGCGGCGTCCACATGGAAAATGATGTTGTTCTCGCGGCAGATGTTGCCGATGCCTTCGATATCCTGAATCACGCCAATCTCGTTGTTGACGAACATGACGCTGGCCAGCACGGTGTCTGGGCGAATCGCGGCCTTGAATTTCTCCAGGCTGACCAGGCCGTTCGCATCTGGCTCGAGAAAAGTCGCCTCAAAGCCTTCGCGTTCCAGTTCGCGCACCGGGTCAATCACGGCCTTGTGCTCGGTAGCCACGGTGATGATGTGCTTGCCCTTGGTGGGGGCGTAAAAGTGCGCCGCGCCTTTGATCGCCAGATTGTTGGACTCTGTCGCGCCGGAAGTCCACACGATCTCGCGCGGGTCTGCGCCTACCAGCTTGGCGACTTCATTGCGTGCGTTCTCTACAGCCTCTTCGGCTACCCAGCCGTAGGCGTGGCTGCGCGATGCCGGATTGCCAAAGTCTTCCGTCAGAAACGGGATCATCTTGGCGGCCACGCGCGGGTCTACCGGCGTGGTGGCGGAATAGTCTAAATAAATCGGTTTACGTCCTGTTGTCATTTTCTGCTCTTAAATCATGCCGCAATTGCGGAATATTGTTTCAAACGCGCCACTTCCTGCTGCAGCGTTATTAAAAATCCATCGACCTCTTGCGCGGTATTGTTGCTGCCAAAGCTTACGCGCACAGCACCGCGCGCCAAATCTTCAGTCACGCCCATCGCTAACAGCACATGGCTGGGTTCGCCGCTGTTGCTGGAACAGGCCGAGCCGCTGGCAACGGCAAAACCAGCTTTGTCCAGCGCGGTCACCAGTGTTTCGCCTTCGATATGCGGGAAAGCGAAGAACGTGGTGTTCGGCAAGCGGTTGGCATCTGCCGCAAAGATGTTCGCGCCCATGGCTCTAAGATCCGCATCCAGCTTGGCTTGCAGGGCCGCGGTTTTCTCTCGGTAAGATTGCAAGCCACTGATCGCCAATTCACAGGCTGCACCAAAGCCAACGATGGCAGCGACATTCTCCGTGCCGCTGCGCAGCCCGCGCTCCTGACCACCGCCATACAGCAGCGGCTCGATATCCACGCGTTTGTCCAGCACCAAGGCGCCTGCACCTTGCGGGCCGCCAATCTTGTGGCTGGAAATCGTCATGGCCTGTACGCCAAGGGCATTAAAATCCACATCCATTTTACCCAACGCCTGCACCGCATCGGTATGTACGGCGACTTTTTGGGTGCGCGCCAGTGTCACGATTTGTGCAATATCCTGCATCGCGCCAGTCTCGTTGTTGGCCAGCATCACGGATACCAGGCTGGAAGACACATGTAGCAAGGCTTCCAGAGCATCGATTTTCACTCGGCAGCTTTCGTCCACCGGAATGCTTTTCGCCACCCAGCCGTGCGCTTGCAGTGCCAGTGCCGGTTTGCTGACACAGGGGTGCTCGACTGCGCTGGTTAATATCTGGCCTTTATCAAAACCGTTTCTTGCCGAACCAGCAGTGATGCCATGCACGGCAAAATTGTTCGCCTCGGTGCCGCCACTGGTAAACACCACCTGGCTAGCCTGTACGCCTACCGCTTTGGCAACTTGCGCGCGCGCCGCTTCAACCGCATCCCGTGCATTGCGGCCAAACACATGGCGGCTGGTCGGGTTGCCGTGCTGCGATTGCATGAAAGGCAGCATCGCACTCAGCACTTCCGGCCTGATGGTCGTTGTGCTGTTGTGGTCGAAATAAACGTTAGCCATTTGCCCGCAGTGCCTCGGCACCATCGCGCAAACCCCGCGCGGGGAAGTTGATCTTGGTTTCGCCAGACTTTTTAGCATGCTGTATGCGTACCATGTCAGCCAGCGTCACACCGGACAGGTAATCCAGAATCTTCTGGTTGAGCGATGCCCATAAATCATGCGTCATGCACGGGCCGTCTTCATGGCAATTCTCGTTACCGCCGCATTGGGTCGCATCAATCTGTTCATCCACCGCGGTGATGATGTCGCTGACTGAGATATCCTTATGCGGCTTGGCGATACGGTAACCGCCGCCCGGGCCGCGCACGCTCATCACCAGGCCTTGCTTGCGCAGGCGGCTGAACAGTTGCTCCAGATAAGACAATGAAATATCCTGGCGCTCGCTGATGCCGGCCAGCGTCACTGGCTTTTCCGCTTCCAGCAACGCCAAGTCCAGCATCGCGGTCACGGCAAAACGTCCTTTGGTAGTTAATCTCATGATAATAAAATTCTACAATATCCTACTATTTTAGTCAACTATTAGTCGGGCTAATGGCAGGAAAAGTTCAGATTACTTGGCGGATTTGCTTTTAGGCTTTTTGGCGAATGCTTCAGCCACCTGACTGTCCGCCTGCGTATCCAGCAGCGAGGCCAGCTGGGCTTTCAGTGCTTGCAGCTCTTTTTCCTGCGCGGCAGAGTGATCTAGCAATGTGTGTATCGCCTTGGTCATCGGGTCTTCATCATCGCTCACCACGGCATACGCGCTGAATTTGGCTTTCTGCGCTTCCTGCTTGGCTTTCTCTTCTTCCAGAATGCGCGCTGGAATGCCCACCGCCGTAGCGCCTTCCGGCACATCTTTCACTACTACCGCATTGGAGCCGATCTTGGCATTCTTGCCCACGGTGATTGGGCCCAGTACTTTGGCGCCCGCGCCGATCACTACGCCGGTTTCCAATGTCGGATGTCGTTTGCCTTTGTTCCAGCTGGTTCCGCCGAGAGTGACGCCGTGATACAGCGTGCAGTCATCGCTAATCACGGCGGTTTCGCCAATCACCACGCCCATACCATGGTCGATGAAGACGCGGCGGCCAATCGTCGCGCCAGGGTGAATCTCGATTCCGGTGAGCCAGCGGCCGATATGTGAGAACATGCGTCCCAGCCAATAGAATCGAGCCTTCCACAGCCAATGCGAAAAGCGGTGGATGATCAGCGCATGCACGCCAGGGTAAGTGGTCAAAATCTCCCAATGGGTCCGGGCTGCCGGGTCGCGGTCGAAAACGATAGCAATGTCTTCTTTGATGTGGCTGAACATAGTGATGAAATTATGCCATAAATGCGTATTCTTGACTAATTTGCTAGGATAAGATTTGCCTGAATATCTTTAGTTATGATGTGGCTGAAAAGAGGTATATTCTTTTAGTCTGGGGTTGGCTGTAAAAACTGTCAATTTTTATTAACATACTGTTTTGGATAAAAATATTAACGAAGAAAAAGAAAATGAATCTAATTACTTCCCTGCTTATTCTAGGCATTATTTTTGCGATACTAATCGCAGTTTCTTTAGCACCAAGAAATGGTAATGGCTATTTTGATGAGGGTCTTAGGAAGCTAAAGCGGATTTTTTCTTAATAATTTGAGTATTTCAAGGTACATATTAACAGCCCTATGATTAAAGCGAAACTCAGTCTCTTTCAGGTGCAAATAGAACGTATGCTTA
>Ga0233424_10000819_pt1 | contig 33768 bp, 30 predicted proteins | sample Watercolumn_Towu_FD_181011 | JGI IMG/M metagenome (GOLD analysis project Ga0233424, IMG submission 181011) | Freshwater microbial communities from Lake Towuti, South Sulawesi, Indonesia - Watercolumn_Towuti2014_125_MG | ecosystem: Environmental > Aquatic > Freshwater > Lake | place: Indonesia... | reverse complement strand
AACTGCAATTTGTCCCGGAGGGACTTCTGAGAATAGCCCAGTGTTTCAACACTGGGTTAGCGGAGTCGGAGCGTCGAGTCCCGGAGGGACGGCTGAACGCGGCTGTTGTGGTTAAATGGGTCAGCCGTCCCTCCGGGACAACGACAACACGTTTTCGCTGGAAATCACCGGAACGCTGAAACCTGTTCAGTAAAGTTTTGCGCCTTATCTAAGCGCCATTCGGGACGGATGGGCTTCCCAAGCCCGCCATCTGTTTCCCCAGAAAGGATGTTCGCTTCGCGCTGGGGAATCAACAAGTGCCCAGCCAAAACGTGCGCCGACTTTCCTCTTCCCCTGGCTGTTCTTTTGTTTCAATTTAGCCGCACTATGCAAGATGGCTTTCAAGGCATTCCAAAACACGGCTCGATCTGTTCCGCATGGATTCTTGTCGAACTGGTCCTTCTGCTTGCGGTTCCGCCAGGAAATTTCGCCACTGAGTCGCCAGCCACCAACCGCCCTCCACCTCTCAACCCGGCCAAACTGCTCGAATACCGGCGGCCGAACGGCAACATCATGCCGGTCACGAATCTTGAAGAATGGCAACACCGCCGCGCTTCGATTCTCGCCGGGATGCAAGAAGTCATGGGGCCGCTGCCGGGAAAAGAGAAACGCGGCCCGCTCGCCCTGGAAACGCTGGAGGAAGTGGATTGCGGCGAGTACGTTCGCAAGTTGATCACTTATCGCCCCGAACCCAAAGGGATCGTTCCCGCCTATTTGCTCATCCCGAAGGAAGCGGGGTCGTCTTCGAAAAAATTTCCCGCCGTGCTTTGCCTCCACCAAACCGACCACAAACTCGGACACAAGATCGTAGCCGGACTCGCGAACCGCCCGAATGACGATTACGGCGCAGATCTGGCGAAACGCGGGTTCGTATGCCTGGCGCCCGCGTATCCGCTGCTGGCCAATTACAAACCCGACCTCAAAGCCCTCGCCTACCAGAGCGGAACGATGAAAGCGATCTGGGATAACATCCGCGGGCTGGACCTGCTGGAATCGCTGCCGTTCGTCCAGCCTGGCAAGTTCGGCGCTATCGGCCATTCGCTGGGCGGACACAACTCGATTTACACCGCTGTGTTCGATGAGCGGATCAAAGTGGTCGTCTCCAGTTGCGGGTTCGATTCGTTCCGGGATTACATGGATGGAAACATCAAGGGCTGGACGAGCGACCGCTACATGCCGAAGCTGCTGAATTATTCGCTGCGCGACATCCCGTTCGATTTCCACGAATTGATCGGGGCGCTGGCGCCGAGGTCGGTTTTCGTAAGCGCGCCGTTCTACGACACAAATTTCAAGTGGCAAAGCGTCTTCCACATCGAAGAAGCCGCCGCCAAGGTTTATGACCTTCACGGCGCGCGGGCCAACCTGCGCGTCGAGCATCCCAAGTGCGGCCACGAATTCCCGATCGAGATGAGGGAGATCGCTTATCGGCTATTCGCGGAGCACTTGCGCTAAATAAACAACGGGGTTGACGATTCTCAGCGATAGACGCTCTGCCGGTGTCCTACGCTGACAACACGATACTCGGAAAGAGAGTCAAACTTCCCAGCTTTGATCTCGGCCCGAACCCTCCTTAAGCACCAGCGCTTTCATGGCGGACATACTACTCACAGGAGGATTCGCCGACAACCAATCTCAGACCTCACAAAAACAGAAGAATCAGGGCAGGGACGGTAATCGATTCAATTCCCCGACTTCTCCGTTCTCTCCGTTGCCTCCTGTTCAGAAACAGAAGGAAGCGGAGCAAACGAAGAGGGCAAAGAAAGGAATTCAATTTCCACATCTGGACTTAACCAACATCGCACTTAGTGAGTTCTGAATCTTGGCGGGCCGATGATGATGTCTGGCTTGCCGTCGCCATCAAGGTCACCCACGGCCTTGATCCAGGGATTGAGCGGCGGTTGGTCCTCCACAACAACACGCTGGAACTCGAGCGCGCGAGTTTCGGGTGGGTTGAACAAAACCCGGGCGAGGCCCAAAAGAAGGCGGCGCAGTCCAGCCAGGATGGCCGCAACCAAAAATCAACCGTGGATAACTCGGATGGCGCGGATAAATAAGGCCCCAAATCCGTACCACAATGCCACAGACTCTTGTTTTTCCAGCAAAACTTTCAAGCGGCAAACTTTGAACTTGAAACCTTAAACCTTGAACTCCCAGCGCGGCGGTGAAAACCCGCATCTTGTGGTTGCGGCTCTAAGCCGCGCTGGGTTCATCCGTGTCCATCCGTGGTTAAGCCTCGACTCCGCAGATGAACGCAGATGCAGAGGGATTTGTGAGTGACACGGCTTTCGTTTGTCAGGTTGAACTGTGGCTTCAGATTCCATTCCGGTTCCCACCGTGGAATTATCTGCGTTTATCCGCGTTGATGTGCGGTTAAAAGAATTTGAAAAGGATTTGCGCCTCTCCGCCTCACTCCGCAAATTGCACTTCCACCGGCGCGCGCTCGAAGTCCGTGGCGGCGAGTAGAGGTTGGGGCCGCAGCCGGGCGATCGGAGCGACGAAGCGGTCGGGGATGATCTCCAGGCGCGTGTTGTAAAAGGTGGCAATCTCGTTGAAGTAACCCCGCGCGAGCGCGATGCGCTGCTCGGTGTTCACCAACTCGCGCTGGAGTTCCAGAAACGATTCTTGCGCTTTCAACTCCGGGTATCGTTCCGCGATGCCGATGGTCATTCGCGCCAGGCCGCGAAAATCCGGACCGGCGACACCTGGAGGGGTAGCGTCGGCCTGACTGCGAAGTTCAGCCAACTCGGTTTGCAGGTTGCTTTCGTGATCGCGCAAGCCTTGGACCACTTTCACGAGGTTTGGAATCAGATCATGCCGTCGTTTGAGTTGCACATCGAGCGTGGCCCAGGCTTGCCGCACGCGCTGGCGCAAGCCTACGAGGCTGTTGAACACCATCCAAACCCAGCCCAATATCCAGGCGAGGATGAACCCAAACCCGGCCAGGACATACCCCAAGAGGCGCGTGCCGGGATCGAGGCCTGCTTCAGCGTCGCGGATCACAAACCCGGCAATCGCCAGCGCCAAGCCAAAGAATCCCCACAGCCAGTAAGCCCAGGCAAAGCCGCGGCTGACTTGCTCCTCGCTGCGCACGGAGATGAGGAACATCGGGGCGGCCTTGTCCTGAGCGATTTCGGGCGCGACGACATCCTGGCGTTCCCGCGACTGCCCCATGACGTAAAGCGGCGCGTGCAACGAAATGCCCGTCTCCGTGAACCGTCTCGTGAAAGTGGAGTTCATGATGGCCCCGGGCGGTCCCTTGGCGTAGTAAAGCGGATCACCGGCGCCGCACGTCCGGGCAAATATTTGTTGCGCCTCGATTTCCGCGCCGTCCGGGCGCACCAGGATGGCTCCCAGATCGTCTTTGAGATAGAACGGGATGGTCTCCCCGCCGTTCGCCACCGTCGTCCAGCCGGTCTCGACGCGGGTGCGAGTTCGAGTTCGGCCATCCTTGTCGGTGTAAGTCTCCGTGACGGTGCGCCTCCAATGTTCCTCGACGCTCCAGGAGTAATGAAGGCATGTGCGCTCCGCCAGAAAACTGATCAATGGTTGAGCCGCCTCCGCGGAGCCTTTCACTTCCACCAACCCGATGAACACGCCCGTGGTCTTGGAGGTCGGCGTGTCATCCACGAGCCGTTTGCGTTTGCCCGACCGCAGGGAGCCGAGGATGCAAAGCACGCCCAGGACCGTGCCGATCCAGGGAATGAAAGGCGCAAAGTCAGACATCCGTCGGTCAGAACTGCACTTGCGGCGCTTCCCGTTGCTCGGCGGGCGTTTCAAAAAGCGGCTCTTCCTTGAAACCCATCAGCCCGGCGACCACGACGTTCGGGAACACCTGGATGTCCGTGTTATAGCGCGTGACGGCGTCGTTGTAGGTCTGGCGAGAGAGCGCGATGCGGTCTTCGGTCGAGGTCAGATCTCCCTGCAATTGGAGGAAATTCGTGTTGGCCTTCAATTCAGGATAGGCCTCGGCCACCATGAGCAATTTGCCCAGCGCGGCGGTCAGTTCGCCTTCGGCCTTGATCTTGTCCGCGGGCAGCGTGGCGCTGGTGGCTTTGGCTCGGGCGTTGACCACGCGTTCGAAAGTGTCTTTCTCGTGCGCGGCGTAGCCTTTGACCGTGTTGACGAGATTTGGGATGAGATCGTGGCGGCGTTTGAGCTGGACGTCGATCTGCGCCCAGGCGTTTTTCACGGCTTGCCGGAGCCGCACCAGGCCGTTGTAGATGCCGACGAGCCACAACCCGACGAGGAGTGCAAGGCCGAGGAGAATGCCGAGAACAAGGAGAATTGCTGTCATGAACCAAAGTGTAATGCGCAGCGCCCCTGCGGAAACTACAAAGTGCAGAGTGAATTGGAGACGAACTCCAAAAGTCCGTGTCATCCCCGGAAGCGCCAGCGTAGCTTTCCCGCCTATGAAAGTTGAGTTTTACGGTCACGTCCGGCAATACCGCAATATCCAGAAGGAGATTGACGGCAACATCCAGAAAGTTCTCCAAAGCGGCCAATACGTCATGGGCCCCATGCTTAAGCAATTCGAAGCCGAACTGGCCGCGTATCACGGCATGAAATACGCCGTCGGCGTCGGCAATGGCACCGATCCCATCTGGCTCGTTTTGATGGCGCTCGGCATTGGCCCCGGCGACGAAGTCATCACTCACCCGAATACGTTTTTCGCCACGGCGGAAGCGATCTGGATCGCGGGCGCGACGGCGGTTTTCGTCGATTGCGATCCGAAGACCAAGTGCATCGATCCGGCGAAGATCGAAGCCGCGAATACGCCCAAGACCAAAGCCATCGTTCCCGTGCATCTCTACGGTCAATGCGCCGACATGCCCGCCATCAAGAGAATCGCAGACAAACACAGACTTCATTTGATCGAAGACAATGCCCAGGCGATCGGCGCGAGCGGGTCCGGCTTCAAGATCGGCCATCTCAGCGACGCCGCCGCGACGAGTTTTATCATTCAAAAGAATCTCGGCTGTTTTGGCGACGGCGGCACCGTGGTGACGAACAATCCGCAGATCGACGAACGCGTTCGCAAGCTGCGCAATCACGTCTCGAACGCCCGCAATGTCCACAGCTTCGGCTTCAACAGCCGCCTGGACGACCTGCAGGCGGGCGTGCTCAGCGCCAAGCTCAAGTGCATCGACTCCTGGAACGACCTGCGCCGGCAATGGTCGGCGCGCTACACGGCCGGACTGAAAGGTTGCCGCCATTTCGATCTGCCCGTCGAACTGCCCGGTTACCGGCACATCTTCCACCTTTACGTCATCGAAACCCAGAAGCCCGAACAACGCGATCCGCTGCTGAAATTCCTCAACGACGCCGGGATCGACGCCAACGCATTACTCGATCGCGATCCACCAGCAGGCCGGCTATCCCTGGGGCAAGGGCGCCCGCATCGTCGGCGCCATGGTCAACGCCGAACACAACGCCGCCACCTGCATCAGCCTTCCGATGTATCCCGAACTCACGGCGGAGGAAGTCGATTGCGTCGTCGCGAAGGTGAAGGAATGGGACCAGGCGCAGGGGTAAACGGCGAATGTCGAGTTACCGAATGACTTAGTTCACCAGGGACGGAATAACGACTTGAAAGAAGTTGCCCGCGGAGCGCGTACTGCCCATATTTCACTGAGATTCAAAGGCGAATCGGAAACATGCTGACGACAACTCCCCCGATGGTTAGACCAGTGCGTTTGGCGCCGCCGCACCGCTTTACTCGTGAGGACTATCACGCGATGGCCGAAGCTGGAATTCTGGGAGAAGATGATCGAGTTGAACTCATCGTCGGAGAAATCATCACGCAAACGCCTATCGGAGCTGTTCATGCTGGTGCGGTCAGCCGGCTCAACCAACTGCTGACTAATCTGGCGCGAGGCAGGTGCATCGTCTCGGTGCAAAACCCAATCGCCCTTGGCCCCTTCAGCGAGCCACAACCTGATCTAGCCTTGCTCTGTCCACGTCCGGACTTCTACGCCAACGCGCACCCGGAACCTGGCGACGTGTTGCTGATCGTGGAAGTGGCCGACACGACGCTCGCCTTTGACCGGGAAGAAAAAATCCCGCTTTATGCCGGGGCTGGCATTCCGGAGGTGTGGCTGGTCGATTTGGCTGACAAATCGGTCAGCGTCTTTCGCCTGCCCGTGCGCGGGTCTTACACCGAATCGACCCGGTTCCGCGCCGGCGCGACCATTCCGATTCCAGGTCTGCCGGATGCCGCGCTCGCCGTGAGCGATCTTTCCTTGTGAGTCTCAACCTCGTTGTGATCGACTCGATCTGCCGCAATCTTCTAAGCCGTAACTATTCAGTGCGATGAAAAGCTCGTCCTCACCCCGACCCTCTCACCCAGGGAGAGGGAGTAACTTTTGCACGCCGATGGACTCATCACTGTTTAGTGAGCGTTTCCCAGTGCGGGAAGAAGCGGTTCCCTCTCCTGGGGAAAGAGGGTGAGGGTGAGGGCGATTCACCTTTTCAATGAATAGATACGGCTCAGTCGATATGAACGCAGAGGATCTCAAAGTAGATCACACTCTGTGAACAGGAGATGAAAAAGTATTCCGTTTTGGTCATCGGCGCGGGCAAGCGCGGCTTGCATCACGCCACGTTTTTCAAAGCCAACCCGCGCTTCGATCTGGCTGGCGTTTCAAGCCGTGAACCGGCGCGGTTGCAAGGCGCGCTTGGGAAACTGGGCAGCGTTTTTTCGGGAAACGACGCCCGCGCGCTGGCGCTTTCCCTGAAGCCGGACGTCTTCTGCTTTTTGCACGCCGCCGAACGTCCGCCTGGATTTGATCAAACTTGGGATCGAAAGCTTCGCAAAGCTGATCGCGTTCGAAAAACCGGTCGCGCTCACGAGCGGCGAGTTGTTTGCGATCCGCGACTTGATTCGGAAGGCGGGCGTCAAAGCGATCGTCAGCCATCAGCACCGTTACGGCGTCCATTACCGCAAAGTCAAAGAGTTCGCGGCGAGCGGGGCGTTGGGGCGCGTGCACACGGTCTATGGCACGGCGACCGGTTGGATGACGCACCTGTTGTCGCATCTGATCGACTACACGTGCTGGTTCAACAGTTATTCGCCCGGCGCGTGGGTGATGGCCCAGGCCGCGGGCCGCCACAAGTTCACAGATAACCATCCGTCGCCGGATTACCTCGGCGGCTTCGTTCAATTTGCCAACGGCGTGCGCGGATTTACGAAGTCGGCGCCGGCGCGCCGGACCAACCGGAAGTCCCGAAGTGGTGGGGGAAAAGCCGCATCGGCGCGCAAGGCACGGAAGGGTTCGCGGAGGTCCTCACCAACGGCGGCTGGCGCGCCGTGACCAAAAGCGGCGGCCATCGAAGTGGCGAAGGCGCGATGAATTACGACCTCGACATGCCGCCTTACATCCAGGAAATGGCGGACTGGCTGGACGACGACAACAAGGCTCCGGCCTGCAACTTCGAGAACGCCTGCCTGGGCGCTGAAATCATGCTGGCCCTCCAGCGCAGCGCCGCCGAAGGCGGCCAGGTCGCGCTTCCGCTCGCTTCCGGCGCGGACGAACAAGCTTTGCTGAAGGCGAAGCTGGCAGCCATCCCGTGCTCGTGTCGTGCGAACAGAACAAGAAGGAGTTTGGTCTGGCGTGAAGCTCTACAGGGTCTCTTCGCTCAAACATTCTCCGAAACTCCGGAAACCGATGGCCTCCGGCCTCAGCCCGTTGCTCGCCAGCAATCGCCACGCGCGCACGTGATCGATCAGGCGGTCCTCCAGGTTCAGGACTCCTGAGGTCAGAATTATCGTGGCCCCGATCCGTTTTCCGACAATCCCCTTCCCCTCACCTCAGCCCTCTCCCTTGGGAGAGGGAGAACTGGCGACCGCGCTTGGAATGGCCTCGTGGCTCAGGACTTGCCTACGAGAGCGAACGGATTCCCTCTCCCTGGGTAGAGGGGCAGGGTGAGGGGAACAGGGGCCAGCCAGATTCCATCACTTCCGCCAATCGGGCTGCGTCACGCCTTCTCGCGCCAGCCCGATGACGTCCTTCCACTGGAGTTCCTCAGTCTGCCGACCGGCGAATCGTGCCTGGTCGAACTAATCGGAGAGCGAACCGTCGTTTTTGAGAGATCACGCCGGTCACGCCGGCAAGTTTGCAAAATCAGCGTTGCAATTGTTCCGGGCCATGGGCAAGTTCTCTGGACGGTTCGGGGCGTAGCGTAGCCTGGCTAGCGCGCTTGTTTCGGGTACAAGAGGTCGTGAGTTCGAATCTCACCGCCCCGACCATCTTCATTCGCCTGCAAACACGAGCGATAATGGAGATTCAACACGCGGCCAAAACGATGGCGGCTTCCCGGCCCGCACAGATAGCGCACAGAATCCTCCCGAATCCGAGCCGAACTTGGAGCAAACCAAGGTGAAGTTCCCGAAGATCATCCAGAACAAGAAGACCAAGGCCCAGGTCACGATCTACGGCAAATCCAAAGGTGGCGAGCGGAAGGAGGGCGGCGGCGTGACCCAGCCATACCCATTCTACCGGATTTGTTGGCGAGTGGCAGGCCAGCGCCGGATGCAATCCTTCCGCACCTATTCGGAAGCGATGAAGGCAGCTTGGCCCAGTGGGGATTGGGTTGGAGTGCGGAGAGGGATGGAGTTTTGGCGCTCACGATTTTTCAAGTGAGCAGCCGGGGATCGAAAGTGAACGGCTCGGGTTTGCCGAATTTGATTCTGGCAAAGTCAGGATGCGCCGGGTTGAGAAGATAGTTGGTTTCGCCGGTGATGACGCTGGGCAGGGCCAACAACGCGGAGCGAGCGGCTTTTACCCAGGCATCGCCGATTTGCTGGGAGATCAGCGAGGGCGGCTCGGCATCCCAGCCGGCCGGCAGCGTGGCGGGCGGGAAAGTTTCCACCAGCGCGTCGTCAAACTGGAGCGGGATGGCGACGTATTTGGAGGCCACCGGCAGTTTCAAATGCACGAGCGTTTCGAGGGCGGCGAGGGATTTGGTGGCGCTTACATAAACGACCCGCACGCCGACGGAGTTCCACCGACCGCCGTTGAGCCGCGCGCCCTCGCCGTCAAAGGCGGTGGCCGCGTGCTTCTGCTTCACGATCCGCCAGGCTTCCCCCATCAGGAATAGACTCCGTATTCAATGCGGCCCAGGAGGTTTTCGACTTCGCGCGCGCCGACTTCGGTCTCGGCATATTCGAGCGGCACAGCGCCGCCGAGGCCGAACTGCGGCGAGTTGAGCCATTGCCGGGCATTTTCTTCGGACTCCATGACTTCCAGCGCCTTGCCCATCAACCGGGCATAGCGGACGACGCGGTCGGACTCCGCCTGATCCAGCCGGCCTTCGGTCTTGCGCCGATGGAGCGTGGCCTTGGAAATGCCGAGCATGGGCACGAGCTTCTCCATCGGCACGGCAAGGGTGGCTTGCAGGTCGTTGAGTTCCTGGACGGGCAGGCCGACGCGCAGCACTTCAACGAGCTTGGCCGGAGCAAAGGTAATCTTGCCAGACGGCCCGTGAACGCAGTAGCTGACGACGCCACCGATGGCTTTTTTAAGCGCCACCGGCGCGGCCTTGCGGCGGAGGACCGGTTTGACGGTGAATTTCTTGGGCAAGGGCTTGGTCAATGTATGGCTCATTTGATACTTTTTATATTATCAATTGCAACCGGTGTCAACTGGCATCTTTTCCGAGCAGCCCAGCCAAGGCGGCCCGGACGCCAGTCGAGCTTTCCAGCCAGCCAGCGAGCGCCGACGGCAGGGAGGCGGTGTTTGTGGTTTCGGGACTGGTCGCAGCGTTGCCGTTCGCCGCTGGCGCAACGTAGAGCGGGATGCTCAAGTTGCCGTCCTTGGCGCGGATTTCCTCCAGCGAGACGACGCAGGCGAAGCCGGGATCGTCGGCAAATTTTTCGTAGGCTTGGACGATGTGCTCAATGTGTTCGTCGGTCAGGAAACTTTGGGCGCGTTCGCGGGTGACTTCGTTGACGGCGTTGATGAGCAGGATTTTGCCCCGGCGTTTTCTTTGTTCGATGTCTGCATCCCGAGCATGAGCAGGGCGAGGATAACAAAAGGCCCGCTGGTTACCAAGTGCGGTTTGCGCGCTGGCCGCGGCGGGAATCCGGGCGCATACTGCCGTGAAAATGTATTCGTGCGCAGAATCCTAGAGGCAAAACTCCCGGACCGGGCGGCGGGTCAAGGTGGAAGCCGAGGGAAGCCGGGGCGGAACGACCTTGACGCGGCGACCGGCGACACACAATCACGGCTCCGATTCACGCGCACGACCAAACCGCGACTGCGGACCTGCCTGCGGAGAGTTTGCGCTCACTGCCGTTGCCTGTTCACGGACTGCGCGGGGGCGCGGCTGCGGACTGACTGCGGCTGTGATCCGGACGCGCCGTGGACATGGCTGTGGTCGCGGACTGGGCACGACCCCGGAACGGACACGGAATGGCCGTGGCTGCGGAAGCAAGGGCGGCTGTTCGCCCGGATAGATTGCGGCGTCACCGCGCCTGTTTCGCGGACACAGAATCCTTAGCCGGCTAAGGGGTAACGCAGTGCAATCGCGCGGCAACCGGTCGGCGGAGCGGGGGCGCGTTTTTTTGCGAAACGCGCGAGTCGAGGCCGTGAGCGATACTCACGCCGACGAGTTGAACGCAGTTACATGCACGCACCGACCATCGCTGTGGCACGAATCGGATTCGGGCGGCGACTCGGAAAAGTAGGCACACCAAAAAAGCAATGGCTGGCTTCGCCACTCCTTCAATCGGCGCTGCAGACCAAAGACCGGGATAACCGGACGATTACCGCCATCATCGAAGCGATGCGTATGGCCGAAGACAATCTGCGGTACGATCCGGAAAGAGGATTCGCCTTGCTTGAGGATGTAAAAGATACCTTGCTGAAAATGTCAGGAGGCGCCGCGCTAACCAAGCCCAAGGAAATGGGCGTGGTCACCGCCAACTGAGCGCCAGCTTCAGTAGATGACGGCGAAGGGGCAGTCGGACCTGGCTGCGCTCGGCCCAACCGGGAATCCCCGCAGCACAGATGCGCCAAGATTCGGCTTGGCTATTCGCAAGCCAAGTGTAGGGAGTAAGGAGCTTTCTCACCAAATCCAACTTATGAATGCACCCAGATTCGGCGCGCTCCTGGTGATCGTCCCGCTGTTTACTAGGTCCTTGCTGCAGGCGCAGGACGATCTCCCCTTGCCCCGCGGCGCGAAGCCAAGGAACATCGGGGTCGCCGGCGCGGGCGAAGGGCCGGCCTGGGACCGGCAAGGGAATCTGTATTTCACAGGCGGAAACCGCATCACGCGATTGGATGCAGCCGGTCGGGCGCACATTTTTCGCGATCCGTCTGGCGGGGCCAATGGTTTGCTCTTCGATTTCCAGGGCCGGCTCGTGGCGTGCGAAGCTGGCCATCGCCGCGTGACGCGAACGGAGCCCGACGGGACGATCACGGTGCTTGCCGAGTACGACGGAGGCAAACGCTTCAATTCGCCAAACGATCTGACGATCGACTCCAAGGGGCGCATCTATTTTACCGATCCGCGCTATGGGAATCGCGACACCATGGAAATTCGGGACGATCAAGGCAAACTGGTTGAAGGCGTCTATCGGATCGATGCGCCCGGGCAGGTGACGCGCATCATCACCCACGAAGTCGATCGGCCCAACGGCATTCTCGTTTCTCCGGGAGATCGGCACCTTTGCGTGGCGGACAATAACAACAATGCTGTCGGCGGCGCGCGCAAACTCTGGCGCTTTGACTTGAGAACCGACGGAAGCATTGATCCAAAGAGCCGCCACTTGATTTTCGATTGGGAAACCGGACGCGGCCCGGACGGCTTGAAAATGGACCGCAAGGGACGGCTTTACGTGGCGGGCGGTTTGAATGTGGCGAATCTTCCTTTTGAAATGGCGGACAAATTCAAAGGCGGCGTTTACATTCTCTCCCTCGAAGGCAAGTTGCTGGACTTCGTCCCGATTCCCAAGGATGAGGTGACGAACTGCGCTTTTGGCGGCCAAGATTTGAAGACGCTTTACATCACGGCCGGCGGAACGCTCTGGAGCATCCCCGTGAGCGAGCCTGGGTGGATAGCGTCTCGATCCAACTAAACGTAACAATCCCCAGACGCAAGGCTAGGTGGCCCTTCGCCGCCATTTCCTCCAGGGATCGGCGTCGGCTTCCCGGCCTTGTTTGATGAGAGTTTCCAGGCGGTCCGCCTCTTTCTGCCAACATGAGCGCTCACGATTGAGCCGGCGTTTGGCGTGGGCTGTGAGCTGATGCAACTCACGGAGCCGCCGCAGTTCGCAAATCGCCGCGCGCAAGTGCAACTGCGCAAGACGCAGATCTGGTTCGTCCACGAACCCGAATCGGTGATGCCAGGCGCGGCTCGGTTCATTGCCCAGATGATAACGGCTCACGAGCGTGCGGTAACCGCCCTGTTCGTGCAAGGCGGTCAGTGCTGCCGCAGCCAAGGCGGTGGCGAGACCGCGGCGGTGCCAGACCGGTTTTACGAAAATCATGTCGAGCAAAGCCCATCCCTCGTCCTGGGCCAGCACCAACGCTGCCCCAATCGGCCTGCCGGCGTCCGGCGTGCCCGCCGGGCCAAGCGCAACTCTCGAAGCAGGCAGTGGTAAATGAAACGGGCCGTGGAAAAAATGGTGCAGACTCTGGCGGGCAGACCGGGAGAATTGCTGCCGGGTGTTGTCGCAGAACTCGAACGTATCTTTGAACGCGGCTCGGAAACTGGGCAACAGTCCTTCTTCGTCCCCGGGCTGTGCAGGTCGTATCGCCGCCGGACTCTTGAACCGACGGGGCAAAACCGGAAGCGTCGCATGGACGATGACCCATCGCGGCGATTCGATCAGGCAGCCGTTGATGTATTCCTGCTTCCAGGCCGGCTTGAAGGGCAGCCGATGAAACGCTTCCCGCGACATTTTCTCTCGGCGGCTCTTCATAGTTGTCCGGTCATCCATGCATGAACGCGAAGGCACGTCCATGGCTTCCCGTCCGCGCAAAAACTCCAAGTTCTTCTTCCGATTCGCGTGGATTCGCGTCCATTGGCGGTTCGCCTTCCCGAGAGTTACGAAGCGGGCGCTCTCTGCCGCGCAGCGCGATAGATCCGCAATTGGCCGTGCGTGTAGCGGCCTCCCAAAGCTTCCACCGCTCCGCTCAAGTTTCCGTACCCGAAACGGGCAAACGCCCCTTCAATCTCTCGTTGCGCGTTGGCATCCAGCAAGCGGTCCAGATCGACAGCCTGTCCGGCTTCGATGCATTCACACAAGTGGCCGTGAATCGTGCTTTGCTTCAGCCCGCGCATCTGGGCGATTTCTTCGACGGACCGCCCTTGCCGAAAGAAATGCAGCGTCTCGACAACGGTCTCGGTGAGCCTTGAGCGCGCCGCGGCAACGGGTTCGACAAACGAGTCGTCCGCGAAGATTTGGCGCGGGTTGGTTTGGAGGTGGGCTGAGATTTCAGAAATGAAAAGCGCGCCGAACTCCCGGAGCTTCTTCTCGCCCACGCCGCTGATGCGGCTGAAGTCGGCTTCGGTCTGCGGATAAAAGCGCGCCATTTGCCGCAGCGCCACGTCGGAGAAAACAATGTAAGGCGGCACGCCGCGTTCGTCGGCAAGCTGCTTGCGGAGTTGGCGCAATCGCTCGAACAACGCATCGTCGCAGGCAATGTCTCCAAAGCGGTGTTGGGCGGGTTCAGGCGCGGTCACGGGCCGTGTGAGCGGAATCTTCTGGCGGAACTTGAGAACCGCGCGGCCCGCTTCCGTGAGTTCGACGATGTTGAACCGGTCGGCATTCTGCCGAAGATAACCGAGGCGGACGAGTTCGCGCCCGATGGCCGCCCACTCCGGGCGAGCGTGCTCCTGGCCAATGCCGTAGGTGGAGAGCGCGTGGTGATTCCATTTTCGAATCTTTTCCGTATCCGCGCCGCAAAGGACCTCCACGATGTGTTGGATGCCGACGCCGAAGCCGCTGTGCTCGCGAATGCGATAAACGCAGGACAGAAGCTTCTGCGCCGCCACGGTGCCATCCCATGTCTCACGCGGCGCCAGGCAATTGTCGCACGCGCCACAACTGACGGCGCCGACCGGTTCGCGCTGTTTCGGAACCTTCTCGGTTGCTGTCGTTTTGGCGCCGCGGTTCCCCTCACCCTGGCCCTCTCCCCGAAGGAGAGGGCCAGGGTGAGGGAGAAGTGGGCTTTCGACTGATCGGTGTGACGTGAACGCTTGCGGGGTTGCGTTGGCAAAGTTCTCACCAAAGTAATTCAGTAAAAACGCCCGCCGGCAGGTGGCGCATTCCGCGTAGTGGACGATCTGTTCCAACTGCGCTCGCGCGATCTCGCGCTCCTTCGGATCCGGCTTCTCGTCGATGAACCGGCCATACTTGATCCGATCGCCCGGACTGAAGAGCAATAAGCATTCGCTCGGCAAACCGTCCCGGCCCGCCCGGCCGGTCTCCTGGTAGTACCCTTCGATATTCTTGGGCAAGTCGTAGTGGATGACGAAACGGACGTTCGGTTTGTTGATGCCCATGCCGAAGGCGATGGTGGCGCAGACCACCCGCACTTCATCCCGAAGAAACGCCTCCTGGTTGCGCGTGCGATCTTCGGTCTCCATGCCGGCATGATACGGCGCGGCGCGGATGCCGTCCGCGTTGAGTTTCTCGGCCAGGCTCTCGGCGGTCTTGCGCGCCTGGCAATAAATGATGCCGCTCTCGCGCGGCCGGGCGCGAACAAAATCCAGCACTTGCGGGTAAGCGCCAGTTTTCGCCGAGACACGGTAGGTGAGGTTTGGCCGATTGAAGCTCGCGATGTAGCACGTAGGCGAGCGAAGGTGCAGTTGGCCGACAATATCGCGCCGCACGCGCTGGGTCGCCGTGGCCGTCAGCGCCATCAGGGGAACCTCCGGAAACAAGCTACGCAGCGTCGAGAGCTGGCGGTACTCCGGGCGGAAGTCGTGCCCCCATTCACTGATGCAATGGGCTTCGTCGATGGCGAAGAGGTTCACCTTCCACTGTTTCAAATCCTCCAGGAATCCCGCCAACATCAATCGTTCCGGCGCGACATAAAGCAGGCGGAATTCGCCGTTGTGCAGGGCGCGCAAACGCGGACGCGATTCCCCCGGCGCCAACGACGAATTCAAGAAAGTCGCGGCGACCCCGGCGGCGTTGAGCGCGTCCACCTGGTCTTTCATCAAAGCGATCAGCGGCGACACCACGACCGCCAGTCCAGGCCGCGCCAGCGCCGGCAACTGAAAGCAAAGCGATTTGCCCCCGCCCGTGGGCAACACCGCGAACACATCCTGGCCCGCGAGCACGTCCCGGATGATTTCTTCCTGTAAAGGGCGAAAGGAGTCGAAGCCGAAATACTGCTTCAACAATGCGGGCACATCATTGGAATCACCTCTCACGGGAGGGATTCTTAGCAAAGCAGAACCCATTTGTGAACTGAGAAAATGGCTTTCAAGTAATGCCTTGAGTCATGACCGGGAGACGCCCTGATCGTAGCGCAGAGTTGCACTCTATCAGTATCGCTCAGAATCGTCGCAAGCCGCGACGATTCTCGGAGCGCGGACAGCCTTGTCCGCGCGCAGCTTGCATCTGCGGACGACTCGCGGACATGGCTGTCCGCGCTCCTTTGGTTGCGGCTTCGCCGCGCTGCGCCGTATCGCCGTTTGGAAAATCTGATCGCTCGTTGCGCCGTTGGAATCGAGACTACCAGGCGCACAGCGAGCTCTTATGCCGTTAACGCCGTGTCCCAGAACCACATACTTGCATGCCAATGATCTGCCGCGCATGAATAGGCACTGTTCCTCTGCTCGAATTGAAACGCAGTTTGCGTGCAGTAAGTCGCACCGCTACGGCATGGGTAGGGAGTTTGGCGTGTTTCACCTCAGCATCAGAGACATCCGCCAGCAAAGTCGATTCGAAGGCAGCACTGCGCGCGTCAAGAATGCAATTGCAGATCCGAGGCGCCGAATCCTCGTCGTTTTCCGGTTGACAGTTGGGCGTTTTGATTGTGCCATCGCCGCACTGATTTCACCCAAAGGCTATGAAAAAACTCATTTTACCATTCTTTTTTGCCAGCTTGCTTACCATGCAAAATTCTTCGAACGCTGCGACTGTTTACGACAACACCGACTCCCGCGTTTATGAGTTGCGGACCTATTATGCCGCGCCTGGCAAGCTGGACGACTTGAACGCGCGTTTCCGCAATCACACCTGCAAGCTCTTCGAGAAACACGGCATGGTGAACGTCGGTTACTGGGTGCCGATCGAGAATCCGGACAAAAAATTGATCTACGTTCTGGCGCATGAGAGCCGCGAGGCCGCGGAGAAATCCTGGAAGGCATTCCTCGCAGATCCCGAATGGAAGGAAGCGGCGAAGGCTTCGGAAGTAAATGGACGATTGGTCGCCAAGGTGGAACGGCTTTTTATGAGCGCCACGGGTTACTCTCCGATGATCCAGCCGGCGGTCAGCAAAGAATCCCGTATCTTCGAACTGCGCACTTATATGGCCAGCCCTGGCAATCTCGGGCGACTCAACGCCCGCTTCCGCAATCACACTCTTGGGCTCTTCAAAAAGCACGGCATGACGAACCTCGCGTATTGGACTCTCCAGAAAGATCAAAAGGGAGCAGAGGACACGTTGATCTACATCCTCGCGCACAAGAGCAAGGAAGCCGCGGATGCCTCGTTCAAAGCGTTCCGTGAAGATCCGGACTGGGTGAAAGCGAAAGAAGCGTCGGAGAAGGAGGCGGGCGGTTCGCTCACAGTTCCAGGCCCCGAAGGTGTAAAGTCCGCTTTCATGAACGCAACGGACTATTCGCAGACGCGTTGAGCCTCGCGGCGCGGAGTGCTCTAACTAAGCCGTATCTATTCCTTGAAAAGGTGACTCGCCCTCACCCTAACCCTCTCCCCCAGGAGAGGGAACCGCTCTTTCCCGCCCCGAGAAACGGTCACTCGACAGGGATGAGTCGGCGGGCGGTAAAAGTTACTCCCTCTCCCTGGGGGAGAGGGCCGGGGTGAGGGCGAGCTTTTCATCTCACTGAATGGTTACGGCTAAGGAGTGAGTCGGCAGAGCGCGGCGGCGACGGCGCGTTGGCGTCAGTTCGCCAGCGGGCTCTGGGGAATCCAAAGGCCACCGGCCCATCTCACGCCAAAGCGGGGTCGCGCTGCGCTTGCCCCCGCACTCCATAGGGTCGTCGAGTGCTTGCGGCCGGGTCGGCAAAGATTACTTGGCCGCCAGGCGATTTCGTTCGAGTATTCCCGGGAGTCGATGGCTTTAACGCAACTCATCCACTAAACGGAACGCCTATGAAAACACTCTGCTTGATTGTCCCGAAACGCTTCGCCCGTCTCGCCGGAGTTCTCGCGCTTGGCGCCTTCCTGGCCGCCGGGATCAGCCTCGCTCAAATCTCCTCCTCCACGCCGAAATCCTCCGCTTCTGGCGGGATCAAGCGAGTGCATCGGCTGGGACTGAAGCCGGGTGATCTGCTTCTTGAAAGCGTCTGCGATTTCGTCCACGAGCATAACATCAAAGATGGCGCGGTTCTGACGGGAATTGGGTCGCTGAGCGAATGCCGGATTCATTGGCCGGCGAAGGCGGTTTATCCGCCGAAAGACGTGTTTCGCACTTTCAAGGGCGCGCTCGAAATCACCGGGCTCCAGGGAATCATTGCGGACGGCGAGCCGCATCTGCACTTGAACGTCGCGGAGCGGGGTGATGGACGCGCCATTGGCGGGCATCTGGAGGAAGGGAGCAAGGTGCTTTACCTGGTGGAAATCACCCTGGCGGAGGTCGACGGCACGGCGATGACACGCCGGCCCAACGAGCACGGCGTAAAGATGCTCCAGTTGAAGTAAAGAAAGCGTGAGCAGGCACACCTGGAACCCGTTCCTCCGCTTTCCACATGCATCGTTGACTGCGAGTGTGGTGCTTTGTCTGCCGTTTTTCCTGCTTCTTCCCAGGTTCAGGGTCAGTTCTGAAACCCGCGTCTTGCTGGAAGGAGACCAGCGCAATCTCGCGAGCTACGAAAAGGTCAAACAAATCCTGGCCGACACAGAAGTGGTGGTGATCAGTCTGGAGCACCGGGATGTGTTTTCGCCGCACGGGATCGAGGCGGTCCGCCGGGTGAGCGACGCGCTGCAACAGCTCCCCGGCGTCGAGGACGTGAAAAGCCTGACGCACTCCGTGAAGCCGGTCCGCCGCGGATTGGGATTTGAGATGGTGCCCCTGGTGCCAGGCGGATTGAACACGGACCCGGAGATTGAATCCTTCAAGCGCTTCTGCCTGGATCACCCGCTCATTCGCGACGTGATGGTCGCGGCCGACGGCAAACACACTCTGATCACGGTGACGTGCCGCGGCAAGACCGAGACCCAGGCCGGCCAGCAGAAAATGCGCGCGGAGCTCGATGGTGCGCTGGCGCCGTTCCGGCGCGAAGGCTTTCGTGTTCAAGTTCTGGCGTTGCCACTCATCGAGAACGAGATTCGCTCGACGCTGCGTTCGGACGTGCGGAAGTTCCTGCCCGCGTCGGCGGTGCTGCTCCTCGGGATTCTTTGGTGGACGTTTCACTCCGTCCGAATTCTCCTGCTTGTTTTGGCGAACCAGCTTTTTGTTCTGCTCCTCTTGCCCGGCGCGATGGAGATGACGGGATTCAGCTTGAGCGTTTTCACGGTCATGTTGTTTCCGTTGCTCAGTGGCATTCATCTCGCGCAACTCGCTCACGTCTATTCCTCGTTTCAAGGCTTTCAATGCGCCGGCCAGAATGCGGACGACGCGCTGCGTTCCACGCTGGATCAGGTGTTCAAGTCGTGCAGCTTCTCGCTGCTTACGACGGCCATCGGCCTGTCCTCGCTGGCGATAAGCGACGTGCGGCAAATCCGGGAATTCGGACTCCTGGGCACGCTGGGAGTGGTTTTGATCTTTGCTCTCACGTTCGGGCCCGGGCTGGCGCTGATGAAAATCATATTCGAGCGCTGGCCACTGATGCCGCGCTCGACCGATGCCCCAGAATCTGAAGAGAAGACAACGCCGGCTGTTGGGGCGGATGGCCGCGGGATCGCGTCGGGTCTCGCGGAAAGGTCCCAGTTGATCCGCGACAACTGCGACATCGCGATCAGAGCGTCGGCGGTAAACTCGACGACTTGGTGGGATTGGCTGGCTCGGATGGTTCGGAAGCGCGGAAGTTGGATTGTTGCCACGGTTGCCGTTGCAGCGTTCGTTGAATCACTGGGAATTTCTCGAATACGGACTGATATCCGGGCGGTCGAGTTTTTGAATCGGCGCAGTCCAACGCGCCAGGCGGTCGAAGAGCTGGACCAAATTTACGGCGGAATCAACGTGGTCCAAATCGAGATCGATTCGGGCGCCGAGCACGGCGTCAATCAACTCGCCTTCCTCAAATACGTGGAAAGGCTCCAGAACTTTGCTGAAAGCTATCCCGGCGTGTCCGCCGCGTATTCTTACGCGCAGTTGTTGGCGATGATCAACCAGATCTGGGAAGAGGGGCGGGCGGAGGCGCTGAAACTGCCGGAGAACCCGCTGCTCATCAATCTGTTTGTCCTGGCGCTCAAGTCCCAGAATTATCCTTTTCTGACCGCGCTGTGCGACAAATCTTTCCGCACCGCTTACGTGGTGGTGCGGACGCGCGACATGCCGTCAGATCGCTATCTGGCGATCATAAACGCGATTCTCCAGCATGCTCTGGAGACCAAGCCCGAAGGAATCTCCGTCTCGGCAGCCGCAGGAATCCATTCCATCCTGGAGGCAGACCGGCGCATCCTGCGAAGTCAGATCAGCAGCGCGGGCAGTTCGGCGGCAGTGATTGGCCTGGTGCTGACGTTGCTGTGGCGTTCGGCCAGGCTGGCGTTGCTCTCCCTCGTGACCAACGCTATCCCGATCGCGTTTGTTATCGCGATCGCGGGTTGGACGGGCGTGCCGCTGAATTCAATCACGATCATGGTGGCCGCGATTTGCCTGGGCATCGCGGTAGATGATTCGATTCATTTTATCACCCATTGGCGGGATGCCGTTCGCTCTGGAGTGTCGGCGCCGGACGCGGTGAACGAGGCGTTTCGAGTCAAGGGAAGGCCGATCGTGTTCACGAGTGTCATTCTGATTGCGATCTTTTCCATCTTTTGGTTTTCGTCCTTTCCGCCCGTAGTTCACTTTGGATTGCTCTCGGCGATTGCGTTTGTTGGCGCGCTGGCAACCGTCCTGTTCTTCTTGCCGGCAGTTCTCTGCCATTTGCGGAAGCAGTGATTGGATGGTTCTGGGCTTGTCGATCTGGCGCGCCTTCTCATAATGCGCCGCGCTATGAAACGGAGAACGATTCTCATGCTCTGTGCGGGAGCGTTGGCGGTGCTGTGGCCAGGATCCCCCTGGTCCATTACTCACGCCGCCTCACCAACGACCAGTAACCCGACAGCGGCCTCGGCTCTGGAGGCGGGCTCGGCCGCCAAAGCGTCGCGAGCCGATGAATGGCCGCTGAGTTTTGGCCTGGACAGCATCGGCTTCCTGAAAGGCGAATTTCCCAAAGGAATCGAGCTTTGGCTTTATCCGGCCTCGATAATCTACGTCCTGCTCGCGCTGGCGGCGGCCAGGTTGCTGGATTTCCTGGCGCACAGCTTTCTGAAGCGGTGGTCCGACCGGTCCAAGACGAAGTTCGACGACGTGGCCATGACGCTCCTCGACGGCCCGATCAAAGTGATCGCCTTCGTTATTTTGCTCAATCTCGGCCTGGAGGGGTTGCCATGGCCGCCGTGGATCGAGAATTACCTCACGAATGCTCTCACCATCGGCGTCGCACTGTCCGTGACTTACATGGCGACGAAGTTTGGTGACCTGTTCATAGCCTACTGGCGGGCGCGGACAGCGGCGGACACGGACAAGTCCTTCGACGAGCATTTGCTCCCTATCCTGCGCAAGACGCTCAAGGTCTTCATTGTGGTCGTGGCGGTGCTTGTGACCGCCCAAAACATGGGAGTCAATATCACGAGCTTGATCGCGTCGCTTTCCATTGGCGGCCTCGCGGTGGGCTTGGCGGCGCAGGATACGCTCGCGAACGTCTTTGGCGCCGTCTCCGTGCTGGTGGACAAACCTTTCCGCGTGGGCGACCGCATCAAGCTGGATACCATCGACGGCACGGTGGAAGCCATCGGGTTGCGCAGCACGCGGATTCGGAATCTCGACGGCTTTTTGGTCACGGTCCCGAACAAAACAATCGGCGGCGCGACGATCACGAACGTGTCGCAAAGACCCACGATTAAGACCGAGATGAACATCGGTGTGACCTACGACACGCCGACGGAAAAGTTGAAGCGCGCCGTCGAAATCATCACCGAAATCTACAAAGCCCATCCCATGACTGCCGATCTGAGCGTCGGTTTCAACAAGTTCGCCGACAGCGCGCTCAACATCAATGTGATCCACTGGTGGAATTCCACGGATTACAAAGCGCACCTCGAAGGGATGCAGACGATGAACCTGGCGTTGAAAAAGCGTTTTGATGAGGAAGGCATCGAGTTCGCGTTTCCGTCGCAGACGGTCTATGTCAAAACCGGCGGAGCACCACGCGGGGAGCCGCCGCTGAATCCGGCGAGATCGGTTTGATCTGCCATGGCGACGATCTTGAATCGAGGGTTGCGCAGATTCCTTGCGCAAATGGGCGCTGAAAGGGTGCTGGCTCAGGTGCTCCTCCGTCGTCGTGGCACGGGCTTCGAACTTCGCCATGTGGAGGATCGCTCACGAAAATCGGTGTCGCTTCGAACCGTTCGGCTAGATCAATTGCGACGGCTGGCGCAATTCACGGCCGAGGGCGTCTTCCGTCCGCTGAAATCTGCTCCCAACCTTCAGACTGGCTGGAAGTGTCTTGCGCGAAGCGCGCCCGATTTGGAAACCGCTTTGAACCATCTCTATCCCGGGGCGCTGGCGGATTGGCAGGCCGCGCAATCGCCGAAACCGCCGGTCACAAATTACCGCGAATTCACCGACCGGCAAACGGGCATGTATCGCATCACGCAGAAACTTTCCGATACGCAAGCCGCGGAAATGACTCGTGCTTGCTGCAACCAACGCTTCTGTTTGAAACGCCGGCTTTGGACTGTTCCTGGGCTGAAAGCAGATTCTCCCGCGGAAAAAAGCTTGATCCCTTGTCTCGAGCCGTGCGCCGTGTTGCTGGAGTTCGCCCGAAAGACCATGCGCATGGAGCAGGAATCGAAGGCGCTCCTTGATCTGGCGCCGAGCGACTTGCGGTCCATCGTCGCCTCGCTCCAACGTGCGCTGGTTCAACCCGCTCCCGAAGTCCAGGAAGCGGACCTGGACGCTCCGTTGAATCCGAGGCGAATTCAGCGCCTCCTCCAGTTGCTGCCACAAAACGGCCTGTCTCACCGCGATGACGAGTCCGGGGCATCCTAAATTATGCTAACTAACCTTTGTCTGTCGAACCAGCGAACCAGGCGGCTTTCCTTGGAAAAATCGACCCGTTCGCGACAAAGTCTTTGGCAAAGGTGTAAAAGCAGCTTTCTGCGCCCAGTCTCCGTTTTCTCCGTTGCCTCATGTTGAACCTGTCCGACGTTTGAGGACGACGTCGGGCTCGCGAGGCCAGGCTATTTCGTCGGCGCATCTGGCAGCCGCACCGGGGCTGAATTGGCCCCGGGTGCAGCGTTGGCGTAGTTGGTGGGATTGACGTATTTGGAAAGGATGGGGGCAAAATCCGGATTGGCTTTGGCAAACTCGATCAACCGGTCGCGAAATTGCCGCATGACCGGGACGCTGTTCTTTTCATAGGCCGCCACGTGCTGCGTCAATTCTTTGACTTGCTGGCGCGTCGCGCTCACTTCGCGAAGCAAAAAGACAAATACGCTCCCGGTCACGATGAGCAAACTGAAGCTGACCATCAGCAGCACGGAGCGAAGTGACCGATAGGAGGCCTGCCACGGATCCCCGGACGCCCGGGCAGGCGTCTCGCGAGGGCCGATGTCAATCGGGTTCTCGGAGGCGGTCATGGCTGTCCGGGGGATGTGGGCGGAGCGGGCTGGAGCGGCGCGGACCTCATGTTGCTTCTGACTTCCTCAAGAATGCGCGCCACTGCGGCATTGGTCTTTCCGTAGGCTTCGGTTTCCGCGCCGAGTTGCTGGAACATCGCCAGGTTTCGGTTCGCGACGGAAACCTCGATCTGGAGCGCGCGAAGTTTTCGGGTGTACTGGATGTAGGCCAGAGAAAGCGCGGCCGTGGCCAGCGAGCCCAGAACGAGGCAGCCCGCCAGCAACATCGGCAAAAGGTCGCGGTTCATATCGCGCCCAGGACTCTACTGGGTCGGTCTTGCTTGTCCACCGCGTTTTTCTGGAGTGGGGGAGCGTGGGCGCATCTTGACACTGCCACCGTAGCGCAGAATTGCATGCTATCAGTATCGCTCAGAATCGTTGCCAGCCGCGACGATTCTCGAAGCGCGGACAGCCTTGTCCGCGCGCTGATTGCATCTGCGGACGACTCGCGGACATGGCTGTGAGCGCTCCTTTGGTTGCGGCTTCGCCGCGCTGGGCTGTATCGCGGATTTGCAATCCGCAGGCCAGCAAGTCAGCAGGTTTCGTCTTGCCTAGCCCTGGCCGACTGCAAGTCGGCGATACGGCAGATTGAAAATCTGCGCTACGGTCCGCGTTCGTCAGTGTGGCAGTGTCAAGATACGCCCGAGGAGCGGGGGGGAACGTTGAGATGTCTCCCTACGACCTGGGAAAGGCCCGGATCACTTTCCGCCATCCTTAGTTCAGAGAATTCACTGGTCACTGGATACTGGATACTGATCACTGATTACTGCTCACCACGGCGCCGAGCCAAGAGTGAAGTCCCCCAAAGGAGGCCAGAGACGATCAGGACGCCGCCCAGGAAATCCATCCCGGGCACAAACCGTTTCTCGATCTCCGGGAACTTGATTTCGGTGACAGGATCGACTTTCCAGATCTCCACGGTCGTTTTCGTCCAGCCGAAATGCGGCCCGCCAAAGAACCAAAACACGACGCCCACTGAAGCAACTGCCAGCGCCACCAGTCTCAACTTCGCTCTCACGAGCCAAAGCATACGAGATTTGCGGGAGGTCGCAAACTCTTCGATCTTCTGAATCTCTGGGCTTGCGCCCGCGTCGCTGATTCACATTCTTGGCTCATGCGAATCCACTTTTTGGGAGCGACAAGGACCACAACCGGCTCCATGTTCCTGATCGAGGTCAACCACCAGCGAGTCCTTCTGGAATGCGGCTTGTTCCAAGGAAAACGCGATGAATCAATTGAGCGCAATCGTAGTTTCCCGTTCCAGGCCGCGAAAATCGACGCCGTCATTTTGAGCCATGCGCACATCGATCATTGCGGCAACTTGCCCAACCTTTGCCGGCAGGGTTTCGCGGGAAACATCTATTCCACGTTCGCGACGCGCGATCTCGCGAGCATTCTGCTCGAAGACTCCGCCGAGATTCAGCGCGCCGACGCTGAATTCGTCAATCGCAAGCGCGCCAAACGCAATTTGCCTCCGGTCGAGCCGCTCTACTCGGCCGGCGACGCCGAGAAGGCCATCCGGCAGTTCGTGGCCATCAACTATGATCGCCCGATGCCCGTAGCCGACGGGGTAACGGTGACCTTCAGAGATGCCGGCCATATTCTTGGTTCCGCGCAAGTCGTTCTTGATATCCGCGAGTCAGGCCGCAAATACCGCTACCTTTTCTCCGGCGACATTGGCCGTGGCGACGACGATATTCTCCGCGATCCGCAGCCGGTGGAGGACGTCGATTTTCTCCAGATTGAAAGCACGTACGGGGACCGCGAACATTCGGCGAAGAGCAGCGCGCCGGACAACGTCGGCAAACTGGTCCGCGAGACCTTGAACAAAAACGGCAAGGTGATCATCCCGGCCTTTTCCGTGGGCCGCACGCAACAGATCGTCTATACGCTGCACCAGATGACGCGGGACGGCCATCTGCCCCAGATTCCCATCTTTGTGGACAGTCCGCTCAGCGTGAACGCCACGGAGGTCTATCGACTGCACCCGGAATGTTTCAACGATGAAATCTACAGATTCCTTCGGGAAACGGCCAATCCGTTTGGGATGGAGAACCTGACTTACATCCGCGAGCAGGCCCATTCGGTGAGCTTGAACGACCTGAAAGAGGCGGCGATTATCATCAGCGCATCCGGCATGTGCGAAGCGGGGCGCGTTCGCCATCACTTGAAGAACAATATCGGCTCCCCCAACAACCTGGTCCTATTCATTGGCTACTGCGCCGAACACACGCTGGGCGCGCAAATCCTGTCCGGACGCGACACCGTCAACATCTTCGGCGAGCCGTATCCAGTGCGGGCGCGCATCGCGTCCATCGATTCGTTTTCGGGCCACGCGGACAAACACGAGTTGAAGCGCTACGTCAGCCGATTGACGGGCGAGATCAAGAAAATCTTCGTCGTCCATGGGGAAGCCTCGCAGGCGTTCGCTTTCGGCGAAACGCTCAAAGCGATGAAGCCGAAGGCGGAAATCTGCGTCCCCGATTACCAACATCTCGCGGAGTGTTGAATCCTCAAATCCTCTCGAAGTACCGCAGCCGTTCCCAGTCCGTGACGGCGTCATCGAACGACTGCACCTCCAGCCGCGCGGTGTGCACGTAGAAATCCACGGCTGCGTCGCCAAAGGCTCGGCGCGCCAGTTTGCTTTGATCCAGGAGGCGTGCGGCGTCGCGAAGGGTCCGAGGCAAGCTCACCAATTCCGGATCGACGTACGCGTTGCCCTCGTAAACCGGCCCGCAGTCCAATCCTTCCTCCACACCAGCCATGCCCGCGGCCATCGTCGCGGCAAAAGCGAGATACGGATTCGCGTCCGCGCCCGGCATCCGGTTTTCGATGCGGAACGATTTTTCCGCTCCGACCACGCGGAAGCCGACCGTGCGATTGTCGTACGCCCAGGCCATCTTGGTCGGCGCCCAGCTTGCGGCTTGATAACGTTTGTAGGCGTTGATGGTCGGCGCGAAGAAATAGCACAGCTCGGACGCGTATTTCATCAGGCCGCCGAGGAAGTGCCGGAAAAACTTCGATCCGCCCCTGGACTTCCGGTCCCAGAAAAGATTTTGCCCCTGTTTCCAGAGGCTGACGTGGATATGGCAACTGCTCCCGACCTCGGCGGCGAAAGGTTTGGGCATGAACGTGACGGCCCGGCCCTGCTGCGCCGCCATCTCTTTCAAGCCTTGCTTAAACACGACGTGCATGTCCGCCATCGGCAACGCCTGGTCGTAAATAAAATTCACTTCGTGCTGGCCGCGGCCCCACTCGCCCTTGCTCGATTCAATCGGGACGCGCGCGGCCGACATCTGGTTGCGCACGGCGCGCATGAGATGCTCTTCCGATGCCGGCTGCATCGTGTGGTAATCGATGCGGTAATCGCTGGCCGGAGTCAGATCGCGATAGCCGGAGCGGAAGGCCTCGTGGAAGGTTTGGTTGAAGAGAAAAAACTCCAATTCGCTCGCGGCATAGCAAGTCAGGCCTTTGCGCGCGAGGGCTTCGGCCTGCTTCTGAAGCATGGACCGGGGCGCTTCTTCAACTCGTCTGCCGTTGGAGTGAACGTAATCGCAAAGCACGAGCGCAGCGCCGGTTTGCCAGGGGATCCCCCGAATCGTCGCAAGATCCGGCCGCATCTCGAAATCCCCAAAGCCCTTGTCCCAATTAGCCACCTGGAACCCGTCCAGGGGGTCCATCTCCAGGTTGACCGTGAGCAGATAATTGCAGCCGTGCGTGCCGTGCTCCGCCACGTGATCGAGAAAAAACATCCCGGTAAACCGCTTGCCCACCAGTCGCCCGAAGACGTCCGGAAACGCCACGATGACCGTGTCGATTTCGCCGGATTTGATTTTGGATCGAAGCCTTTGCAGGTTCATTCAGATGCGTTTTTCATCGGCGTCGATGAAGTCCACAAACGTCCGAATGTCCTCCCGCAGCGCCAGCCCGGCCTGCTCCTTGCGCCACTTCAGGCGCCCTTTCATATCCTCGGTGTCGCTCCCGCGATGGAGAACCCACTGGTTGAAAGTTGCCTTCTCGGCGTCGGCCTTCTTCACGTTCTGGAGCACCCAGTCGAACACTTCGCCATCGGTCAGGCTGCCTTTCACGACCTGGATAAACGTCTCGGCGTTGACGCCTGCGGCTTTTAGCCAGGCTTCATCGAACCCTTTGGCGAAGTTTTCCTGGTAATCGGACGCGAGCTTGCCCGCCAGGTGGAGGCGGATCTTGTCGATGAATCGCGGGAGATGAACCCAGCCGGCCATGGTTTCGCGCGGACTCCGGGGATAAATGGTCTTTTCCATGGCGCGGATCATCTTTAGGTGATGGCAGCCTGTCAACCCTTCGCAGTTAAGGTTAGTCTTAGTCGTAACAATTCAATAGCGATGGGGAGCGCACGCGGCTCGCGGGCTGTGTTCGGCGGCCCGCCGAACACTTCAGCAGAGACAGTCCGCGCTCACTTTTAAGTGATCGAAGAATGCGCCGAGAAAAGTCGCCGCCGGGCCGGCGGCGACGGCACGCGAGCCGCGTGCGCTCCCCAACCGATTGAATAGATACGGCTTAGACTTAGCTTAGTTCGTTAACGCCTCCTCGATCACATTCAGCGCATCCATCCGCATGCGCTCGGCCGGGACTTTCTGCATGCGGTTGCCTGGCCAGACGATTTCGACTTCATCCACGCGGCTCGCTTTGCCCAGGCCGAACGTCACCGGCAACTCGGACTGCGACAGGTAGCTGCGCGTCGGCATGACCTGGCGCACGAGCGTTTGATCGCCCACCCGCACTTTGATTTGGGCACCGATGGCGTCACGGTTGTTTTTCTTCCCCACCAATTTGATCCGCAGCCAATGATGGCCGAGTGCCTGATCGTTTCGGAGCAACAGCGGCGGTCCTCCCACTTGCGTCAGCACGACGTCCAGGTCCCCATCCGCGTCAATGTCAGCGAAAGCGGAGCCGCGTCCGACGATGGGTTTGAACAGGTCCGCGCCGCATTTCTCCGGTGGGACGACCTGGAAGGCGGCGGTGTTTCTCTGTCCGCTGTTCCAGAAGAGTTGCGCGGGCTGGGCGTATTGCTGGCTTTGCTGGACCTTGTTGATTTCCTCCTCCAGATGGCCGTTCACGCTCAACACATCCAGGCGGCCATCCAGATCGTAGTCGAAAAAGAAAACCCCGAATTTCAAAAGCAAGCGGCTCGCAGGCCCAATGCCCTCGGTGATGGCTTCGTCAGTGAACATCGCGGAGGCGCCCTGCGACACGTAAAGCGCGGTCATCTCGTTGGCGAAGTTCCCGATGATGATTCCCAAGCGGCCGTCGTTCTGAAAGTAACCGGCGTCAATGCCCATCGCGCCGCGCGTGTTGCCGTAACTATCGAACGCGATGCCACTGACCGCACCGGTTTCCTGGAACGTGCCGTCGGTGCGGTTCGTGAACACGAAATTCTGGACGGTGTCGTTCGCCACTACGAGATCGATCCAGCCGTTATGGTCCACATCGACCGCCGCAACGCCGAGCGATTTAGCCGCCGGTAGGCCCGTGGCCGGATTCTTGACGAAAACGCCGCTCGTTTGCGACACGTCCGTGAACTTGCCGTTCCCGTCGTTGCGGTAGAGATAAGGATAGGCGCCCTGAAAATTCATCGGGGGACCGTAGGCGCGGCCAATGCCGGTAAGCTTGTATCCGACTTCCAAATCAATTTCCTTGGACCAGCGCACGTAATTGCAGACGAACAAGTCGAGATCGCCGTCGTTGTCGAAGTCGAGCCACGTGGCGCTGGAGCTCCATTCGCCCCGCCCGCCGTTGACACCGGCGGGCACCGTGACATCGGCGAACTTGCCCTGGCCGAGGTTTTGGAAAAGACGGTTGCCGCCGACGCCGGTGATGAAGACGTCGGCCCAACCGTCGTTGTCATAGTCCGCCACCGCCGCTCCCATCCCGTAAAGGCTCACGTCCAAACCGGAACCTGGGGTCGCATCCTCGAAGTGACCTTTGCCATCGTTGCGATAAAGCGCCAGGGTCGGCGGCTTCCGGGCGGCTTCGGCCTTCCACGGCCAATCGGTGGAGTTGACAAAGAGCAGATCCGGGTCGCCATCGTTGTCGAAATCGAAAAACGCCACGCCGCCGCCCATGGTTTCCGGAAGCAGTTTGTCGCCGTAAGCGCCGTTGTAGTGAACGAATTTTATTCCGGCTGTTGCGGTGATGTCGGTGAATCTGGTTTGGGGAATTTCGGCCAGCAGAACGGGCCGGGCGACGGGCGCGGTGATTGGAGTGACTTTGGGCGGCGCGGGAGCGGGCTTCCGCTTGATCAGAAGAAGCACGGCCGTGAGCAGCGCCGCCAGCGCCACAAATGCGATAATCGACCATCGGAATGCGCGGCCAATCACCGCGTCGTCATAGTGTGCGACTTCGTCCGGTTCAGATGGCTCCGGGGCGCTGGACAGGGCGGCCCCGCGCTTTCTTTTGATCTCATCGGGCGATTCGTTGCTCATCGCGCCAAGAAAAGCATGCGAGTGGGAAATTGGAAAGCCTGAGCAAAAGAATTGCGAAGGTCATCCCCGACGAAAAGTTTTCGTTTTGGAAACAGGTGCCGGGCCAGTAAACTTCCGGCGCGATGGAATTGTCCGAAGTCCGCATCGACAAATGGCTCTGGGCCGTCCGACTCTACAAAACGCGCACCCTGGCCGCTGACGCCTGTCGCGCAGGACACGTTGAGATTGCCGGGTCCGTTGTGAAACCTTCTCGATCGGTGCGCGTCGGGGAGATCATTTCTGCGCAAGTTGGGATTATCACCAAGACGGTCAAAGTCTTGAGTCTGATTGACCGCAGAGTCGGAGCGGCGATGGCCAAACTTCATGTTGAAGACCTGACGCCGCCATCGGAATACGCGAAACTAGCGGAGGTGAAGGCTCAAACGGTTCTTCATCCGCCGAGTCTCGGGCGTCCGACAAAGAAGAATCGGCGAGCCATCGAACGCTTCCTCTATCAAGACTGAGACGGCATGGGCGCTGCTTTTCCAACTTTTGATGCTTGAGTAAGTCGTGGCCGCAGGTCTGTGGCCGCGATGAAGCGGCGTTTACTTAGGGAGTTTCAGGCACTTGGTGCCCGGGGTCATTCACCAAACTGCAGCCCAAACCCTACCTTTGCTATGCCCGTCTTCTTCAAATGCAAGAACTGTGGACAGGAACACGTCAGTCCCCTGTATTTTCCGGATGAACGCGCCTTCACAGCGGATCACCTCGGCACGATGACCCTTCCGTGTCCAGTCACGTGCAAGACCGCGCCGTATGGCAAGCGCGATGTGTACTGGGTCCGAAACGAAAAAAAACTGGCGAGCGCAATGCGGTAAATCGGGCTGCCTCATGATTCTATCTGTCGTGAAGGAGAAAGGGAGCAAAGAGGAGTTTCGCCGCCAATTCCGGCGTTCACTCCGGCGTTGCGTCAACAAAGGGAGTTCCGTCGAGGAATGTTTCGGCATCGTCTGGTAGGAAATGGTCGAGCTTACCGATCTCCCTGAATCAGAACATCCGAAGCTTTACGAGGAACTGCTCGCCTGGGCCAGACAGTTCAGAGCGAAGGCTTGAACGCAGCGTGGCCACGCCGTCTCATTCATCAACTTTCTAGCGCCACGTCAAAATCGAAATCACGCCTTGATGTCGTCACTCAATCCTAGCTCGCGAAGTGCCGACTTCGTTTCGTCGAGCTTCTGTTTCGAAACGCCTTCTTCGGGCGCCACTTCAATTTTCACCGTGAGCTTCAAGCCGCGCGCGGAAGCGAATCTCGACAAAACCTTGGTGTAAAAGTTCATCCACTTTTGCGGCGGAACATCGCCGCTCCATGTCAGGCTCGATGCACCTGAAGACGCGGGAATTGGCGGTGTGACGGGCTGCGGTTCGACCGGCGGCGCGGGCTTGCCCGGTATATCGGGTTGCGTTTGGACAGCGGTAGGCGACGGCGGCGCTGCACGTCGTTTTAGATAAGCCTCGGCAGTCTCTTTGGTGACGATGAACATGTCCTCGGAAAACTCCACATCGGCGGTCATCAACGCTTGGTTGAAGCAAAAAGGCTTGTAGTCGCCGGATGGCGTTTTGCCGACGTAGGCCAGCAAGCCATTGCCGACACCGCGCGAAATGGTTTCCTTGAGCGCGTCCGGGTTCGTGAGACGCGGAAATTGCGGCGACGCGAAGAAGGCGTCGCGCGCGGATTTCGTTGACCATTCCTTAAAAGCGGGCGGCCAGTTGCGAACTAAGAAGCTCGGACTGATTCCTGCCTCCAGGTCGCCGTCTGAACGGAGCCTGCTAAGAATAAGAGACACGATGTCGGTCGCGGCACTGGAATGAATCAGGCCAAGGTCAACGCGCTTCAAGGCATTGTCTTTGCCAAGGAGCATAAGAATCTTGTAGCTGCGCCAGATGGTCTCCTTCAAATCGCGGCGTGCTTTCTTCAAATTCTCTTCAAGCTGATGGATTTGGCTTTCGTCGAGCTTCAAGTCATCGTCTTCGATGGCATCCCACGCGAGCACTTTTCGGGTGTCTTCGCGCAGTGCGTCCGGCGACTCCGGCACGCAAAAGATAAGCGCGCTTTTGAACGTGCGGGCGGATGTGCCGTATTCACGCGTCATCGCCTCAACGAACTGTGTCGTTGCCTTTTCGTCCTGCAACGACTGGTCTGGTACAAGAACAACCAAGGTGACGGCTGGCCGGTCGGTCACTTGAATTGTTTTCTCCGGGAAAAACACTCGCTCCACCCCTGCGCCAGCGGTGAACACCTTTTGGACTTCACCGCGAATGTGCTCTTCAACCTGCGCGGGCGGAATCGTCGCCCGCCGGTCGGCGAAACGTTTGTTGAGGTTTTCCTTGAGACTGAAATGGTAACGGTTGCGCTCGACGGTCAGGTAGTAACAACCCTCCGTTAGCGCTTCCAATGCCGTCTCGACGTTGCCGATGTCGAGTCCCGGTTCGGCCACGGCAAAACGAACCTCTGGTTGCGTCGCTTCGGCTTTGGCTTGCCCGCCGTTGGATTCAAAAAAAATGGCTGTGGATACCTTGCGATGCAGGCGAGCGTTCTTGATGGTTTCTTGAGCTTCCGCGTCGAGACGCATCGCATGGGAATCCCGTTTGCCGCAGATGTCTGTCGTGACCGCACCCTCCAACTTCGTCTCGCCCAATTGCTCGAACACGGCGGCGCGGAACATGGCGTCGTCAAGCGGGGCGGTTCCAAGTCCAATCAACGAATCCTTGTGCGCCCCTTTGAATCCGTCCTGGTAGGCCCGCGAGACCCACAGCGCGAGCAAGCGTAGCACGCCGCGAGTCTGCTGGAATCGGGGAAGTGCTTGCCATTTCCGCTCGAACACAGAAATCAATACGGGATGGAACGGATAGGCCACGGCGAACGCCTCGCGCGCTCCGTCCACGTTGAATTGACTCCGCAATTGTTGGCGATGCTCAACGACCCAATCCGCGTATTCGGCGCAAGTTTGCAGCGCCTCTTTTGAGAGCATCACCTTGCCTTCGCTCGTCACCGCGCGTTCATCCCACTCGAACAGTCGGCGACGGATGATTTCGGAAATCTCCACGTCCGACGACATCACTATCGCCTTTCCGAGGCGGTCGAGGACTTTCTTGAACCGCTCGTAATCCGACTGGTCTTCCGGTGTCATCTCCAACTCTGAAGCCGGGATGGACACGGCGAGAACCACGTTGTCTTGGCCGCGAGCTACTTCCGATAGGTTTTGCAGGAAGTTGTAAACCTGCGCGCCCAAGCCACTCCGTCGATTGCGGCTGACGTAGTTCATCAACTCGTCCATCAGGATGAGGCTCGGTCTGTCCTTCGGGAGAAAGCGTCGAATAACCTCGCCGCCCGGCGCTTCGCCTTTTTGGTCATGCTCGGCAACGATGGCGAACGCGGTTTCGCCTCCAAGCTGGAAGGCGATTTCGCCCCATGGTGTTCTGCGGAGTGGAGTGCCGTCGTTGCCGCCACGACCGGTGATGGAATCAAACTCGGTGCCAACGAACACAGCGGCCTCGGCTTTCGGGACACCTGCAACGCCTGCCGTGGCGAGCAACAAAGGAACACCAGCCCATTTGTTGGCGGCGGGGCCACTCCGGGCGAGATGGTAAAGCAATGTCAGCGCGTGCGTTTTGCCGCCACCGAATTGCGTGGCGAGGTTGAAAATGGCGTTCGTTTCCGTTCGCTCTCCCGACAAACGGCGAACGACTTCGGCGGCGAGAGCAGCGAGGTTTTTCGTGAGATATGTCCGCTCGAAGAACCGTTCCGGCTTTTGGTAGTCGGCGGGCGCGCGGCCCTCGCGCACCTGGTCGAGATGGACGGCGAATTCTGATGCGTCCAGCGGCTTGCCTTCGCGCAAGTCCTCGCGCGGTGTGACGACCTTGTACCAGGGCTTGAGGGGCATTGTTACTTGCCGCGTTTTCGTTGGATTCGCACGTAGCCTTCCGACAACTCGTCTCCTGGCACTGGCGGCACATTCGGCGCCTTCGTCAGGATGCGCGCGAACTCCTCCAGGTCTCCCCGAAGTGCCCGGCGTTCCATGTAGCTCAACTGCTCCGTCGCGCAAAGGTGCGCTTCCAGCATCCGGACGACGACATCCTCGAGGCTGAGTTTCGCTCGCGTCGCCAACTCAGACAACTTCGCGTGCAGTCCGTCCCGCAGTTTGAGCTGAAGATGCTTCATTGTGCCCGAGGATGGTCGTGCGACGACCGGTCGTAATCCGCAGG
>Ga0233424_10000815_pt1 | contig 33961 bp, 33 predicted proteins | sample Watercolumn_Towu_FD_181011 | JGI IMG/M metagenome (GOLD analysis project Ga0233424, IMG submission 181011) | Freshwater microbial communities from Lake Towuti, South Sulawesi, Indonesia - Watercolumn_Towuti2014_125_MG | ecosystem: Environmental > Aquatic > Freshwater > Lake | place: Indonesia... | reverse complement strand
CCCGTGACGATAGGCCCAGGCATCCATGACACGACTGGCAAATTCGCTGCCGTTGTCCACGGTGATCGAGCGCGGGGCGCCTCGCTGACGCACGAGGGGTTCGAGGGCCTGCGCCACCTTCTCACCCCGTGCGGAGGTTCTCAAAATCCTCAAGGAGAGGGAAGGCGATGTTGTTAGAGGGCTGTACAGTGGACCCAGGATTTATCGAACCCGGTTTGAAGATCTTGTGGCTCTGGTGAAGCAAGATTATGAGCTGAATAATCGGAAGACGGCCAGGCGGTTGGGAGAATACATGCTTCATCTCAAACCGTTTTTCCAGAAGATGCGTGCCGTCAGAATCACGAGCGAACGAATCAAAGCGTATATCGTGAAGCGTCAGAATCACGGAGCTGCCAATGTCACGATAAATCAAGAGCTTAGGTGCCTAAAGCGCATGTTTCTGTTGGGGTTTGAGCAGACGCCGCAACTGATCGCGCGTGTGCCCCATATTCCCATGTTGAAGGAGCACAATATCCGGTCCGGTTTCTTTGAGCACGAAGATTTTCTCGCACTCAGAGGAGCGTTGCGTGATTACGCCCAGGTTGCCGTTAGCCTTGCCTATTACAGTGGCATGCGGATGGGGGAGGTCTGTTCCCTTCAATGGCGGCAGATCAACTGGACCGAAGGGAAACTCTTTCTTCAAGCCCAGGATACGAAGACGAACACGCCGAGAGTGCTTTTCCTCACTGGTGATCTGCATCGAGTCCTGCGGACATGGAAGGCCCGTTGCGATAAGAAGTGGCCCTCGTGCCCATGGATCTGTCATCGAGGGGGGATACGCTTGCAGACCTTAAGCCACTCCTGGAGGAAGGCCTGCGAGGCAGTGGGGCTCGGGCAGATGGTCGAGGATGCCGCCAAGCGTCGGAAGGTCTGGCAGGGGAAGATCCCGCATGATTTTCGACGGACGGCGGTCCGCAACATGGTTAGAGCGGGTGTGCCAGAAAAGGTGGCTATGGCGATTTCGGGGCACAAGACCAGGAGCGTCTTTGATCGCTACAACATCGTGAACGAGAAAGACTTGCAACAGGCCGCGCAGTCGTTATCCGCCTATTTCGAAAAACAGGCGGTTACACTCGCGGTTACACTGGCTGAATTGAGGAGGGAGAGCAACAGTTCTGCAAACTGCAAAGGGGTTGAATCGTCAGCGGAATTAGTGGAGCTGGCGAGAGGAATCGAACCTCCAACCTGCGGTTTACAAAACCGCTGCTCTGCCGATTGAGCTACGCCAGCTTGCTAACGATTCTGCGGAGTTTCATTTCTACCTGCTCGCCGCTTGCCCGTCAAGTGTTCCCCTCCTGTTCTCGTGGAGATACGTCCCGAGCTTATTTGCGACCTGTGTGAGAGGCAGGACCGATGTCGGCAGGGCGCAGCCGCGCAGATCCGACAGCAGGTAGCCTGCTATTTCACGGGAGGAAAGGTGGAGAAGACCACTCTCCAGGCTCGTATGGTGCTCACGGTGGCCGAACCCTGGAGGCGTTGGGGCGGGTCGCAGAAACGCTGGAGGCCTACCGCTGGATCAGGCGAGAAGATCCGGGATACCGGGATGTGGCCGACCGCATCGAGCTACTGAGTTCCCGGCGTCCAGTCTCGCCCAACGCGAAGGGCCACATCGAAGCGGCGACCTGGACCGACAGCGTCCGCAAGACCTGGCAGGACATTCTCGGAACCCCCGAGTAGTCCCTCCGCTTCATTCACCCTCGCCGCTCACCCCTTACGAGCAAACTTGCGTCTGGAGGCGAATGTATCGGTGTTGCATTCCAATGATGTCACATTCGCGGAAAACTTTCGTCATTCTGTCTGTCCTCTATGATATGCTTGGGCCGTGCCATGAAGGAGGGGGTCGGTTTGGATTGTCTATTGATTCGCCATGGCATTGCGGTTGAGCTGGAGGAGTGGGAAGGATCGGAGGAGAACCGTCCTTTGACCGAGAAAGGGAAGAAACGCGTCCGCCAAGCCGCGGTAGGGCTGATGGCGCTCAACTGCAAACCGACCCATCTTTTCAGCAGCCCGTTTGTCCGTGCTTACGACACGGCCCGGCTGCTCCGCGCCCTCGTCTGCCCAACGCTCAAGGTCGAGACGCGCGATGAACTGGCCGTCGGTTCCTCGCCCGATAAGATTATCGCAATGCTCCGCTCGCTTCCGACCGAATCGGTGGTGATGTGTGTGGGCCATGAGCCGTTGCTCGGCGAAGTGGCGGGTCTGTTACTGTGTGGGAAAGCGATCCCGAGCCTGTCCTTCAAGAAAGCCGGCGCTGCGCTCATTCGACTGTCGGGTAACGCAAAGCCGGGGCGGGGACTCCTTCGTTGGTGGCTCCAACCGATGCAGTTGCGGGCCCTGGGGAAGGGAAAGCCGACCGGAACGGAAGCAGACGGAAGCTCCTAGGCCTGGAGAGGTGCCGCATCGGCCACGCGCTTGTGGCCCTGCAGCACAGGGAGGATGTGTCCTCGCAGTTCTTCTTGAATTTCCTCTGGTGATTTCCTGGCATCGACAACGTTGAAGTGGAATTCCTCCGCCATCTTGTCGAATTCATCGATCAGGAGCGATTGGTATTTCTTGAAGCTGTCATAAAGATCCGTTCCCAACCTGAGATCCATACCCGACTCCCAATAGTTCATGCCCGTGGTTTCGATCACCCGTAGCGCGAGCGTTTCCACGTCGATACGCAGGTAGCACACGAGGTTCGGTATCAATGCGAAACCGAACACGTCACGAATCCAGTTTCGGTCTCCGCTCCGCACGAAATCCCGCGCGAAGGCTGTGTAGATGTAGCGATCGGCCAGCACGATGAATCCGGAGCGAAGGGCGGGAATAATCTGATGCTCGAGACGGTCTGCGAAATCGGTCGCGTAAAGCAGGCTGAGCGACCAGCGATCGAGGATGTTGCCGGCCTTCGCCATCTCGATCGTTTTGGACATGAGGTTCGACCTCGTCCATCCGGTCGTGATCACGCCGTACCCCTGCACTTCCAGCCATTCCTGCAACATCTCGATGTGGGTCGACCGCCCGACACCGTCCGTGCCTTCGACGGCGATGAGCTTCCCCTTCAGGTCACTCGGATTTAGGTACGTCAAACCGTCGCCAAAATAGCGTCCGTCGGCCATAGGTGCCTCGCCTGGGTTTGTAGCTGCGGAGCGCTTCTTCCACCAGCGTCCGCATGTGTTCCTGCTGCGTCTCGATATCCTGGGTCGCGTCCATAGTCAGGAGGCCGAACTCATTCACGATCTTGTCATACTCGGCTAGGATCCGTGATTGGAACAACCTGAAACTTTCCGTTACGTCCGGACTGAGATTCATGTCCATACCGGCCTCGTAATACTTGAACTGCCCGCGCGTTCCCCGCAGGAGCCGGGAGATGGCCACCTCGATGGGTACCCTGTAATAGAACGCCATGTCGGGTTTGATGGCAAAGTTATACAGCTTGCGCACCCAATCCGGCGACACGCCCCGCACCACATCGCGTGCGAAGGCCGTGTACATGTACCGATCGGCCAGGACGAGCATGCCGGCCTTCAACGGAGGAAGAATGTGGTGGTAGAGCCGGCTGGCGAAATCCGTCGCATGGAGCAGGCTGAACGTGGTAGGCGTGAGGCTCTTGGTTTTCTTGCCGCGCTTCGTGGTGTCCTTGACGAGATCGGAGGAATTCCATACCGTGAAGAACACCTTATGACCTTTTGATTCCAACCACTTATGCAACAGTAGCAGCTGCGTACTTTTTCCTGAGCCGTCGATCCCTTCGACGATGATCAGCTTCCCGGGGTAGGGGTGGGGCGTAAGCCTGGTGCTCTCCTGCTCGCTCATGATGCCTCCGTCTCCTTCAGCACCTCGGAGAACTGCACACGCCGGCGGAAGACCTGCTCAAACAGGTCCGCCCGGTTCTTCGCGGCCCACAGCTCCATCTCGGCATCTCCGGTCACGGTCGCTTCGATCGTGATCGACTTGTCGATTTTGACATTCACCGTCTGCACCACGGAAAAGTGGGTCCGATCGAGCCCGTCGGCGATCCGCAGCAGGGCGGACAAGATTCTCACCACCCGCTTCGAGCGGGGAGCCAGACCCACGAATCCCTGGTGCTTGAGCGCCGGCACAGCCCGACGATGGTAGCGGGCCACGTTGGCCACCACGTCGATCTCGTCCGCGGTCAACCCTCCCAGATCGCTGTTCTTGATCAGATAGTAGGCATGCTTGTGATGTTGCCGAGGGTTGATGAGATAGCCGATATCATGCAGCACGGCAGCATATTCGAGCCAACCACGCTCCTGCTGCCCCAGCCCGTGCATCCGTTTGGTTTGATCGAACAGGCGAAGCGCCAATCCGGCCACGTGCAGAGAATGCACTTCCGGAGACTGGCAGCGCCGCGCAAGCCCGATGACATTCCGTCGGCGTAGGTCGGGAATATCGTTCTCGGCTTTCAGGCCCTCGCGGTGTCGCACGATAAAATCATAAATCGCGCCCTCGCGGATGGCCTTATCGCAGAGTGTCATCTCGTCAAGACCCGAAAGCTCGAGGAGCCGTCGGAGCACCACGGTGGCGGGCAACAGCGTATCCACACGCTTGGGGTCCAAGCCCGGAATCGCCAGTCGTGCCTTCAATGACGACCGGACCAGCTCCGCCTCCAAGAGGCGGATGTCCTTCAGCGCGACTCTGGCCAGGTTGTGCTGTGGTAACGGCCGTCCGGTCAGCCGCAGATGGATCACGTCAGCCAGGTTGCCCGCCATGCCGGACGTGGCGACGAGCGAGACGAATGGTCTGGTCTTGAAGGTTTCGAGCGCCGCCTTCAGCTGACCGGTCACGGCGTCTTCAAGCGCGCGCATCGTGGGAGCCGGGGGCGGGGTCTTCGATAGGAATTGATAGACCAGACGGATGGCTCCGAGCTTCAGACTCCTGGCGTGGATTATGCCGTCCCGGTTTCCGACAATCAGTTCCACGGAACCACCACCGACATCGACGACGAGCGTCGGTCCATCAGGAAGCGCGATGCTGTTTTTCACGCCCAAAAAGATCAGTCGGGCTTCCTCAGTCCCGCTGATCACCCGCACGGTCAGTCCCGCCTGCTCCGCAACCAGGTTGATGAAATCCCCGCCGTTGCGGGCCTCCCGCACGGCGCTCGTCGCCACCGCAACGATACGATCAAACCCTTTATTGCGGGCCAGCGTCACCAGCGTTTTGAGGATGTCCAAGGCACGGGCTACAGCTTGATCGGAGAGCCGTCTGGTGGCAAACGCCCCGTCGCCCAGCCGGGTTATGTCCTTGAAACGGTCGAGAATCTTGTAGCTGGCATCCGGCAGGATCTCGGCCAGCACCATGTGGATGGAATTGGTTCCGATATCGATAACGGCGAGCTTAGCCACTGACACCCACCCGTAGTATTGAGGCCACGCAGAACTCCAGGACACTAAGGGACGGACGGGATACTGTCAAGGATGGGATAGTTAAGTTTATGTTACAAGGGAAGAATGGGCTGGACCGCCGGGGCAGTCAGCTTGGCGTCCCAGGCACGGTTAGTCCTGGACGACAATACGTACGCTCCGGTTCTGCTGCATGCAGGCGCTATGGTATTCGAAACAGAGGGGACGGTCCTTCCCATAGCTCGTCGTCCTCAAGTCGATGGAGGGCTCGAGCTGCTGGAGGTACGCCTTGACGTTCCTGGCCCGCCGGTCGCCCAATAGCAGATTATAGGAGTTTGTTCCAACTTCATCGCCTCGGCTTTCGAGATGGATTCAGCTGTCTCCACTCCTACTGAAAGGCGACGGCGTTCATTCGTCCGTACAGGAGCATCGCGTCCTGCAACGGCTCCCACCTGAGCACGGCCAAGGCATCATCGACATAGTGGGGCGCCCGCATACCGTTCAGCACGCAGGTCACGCCGGGCGTACTGGCGAGAATCCAGAGTGCTTTCCGCGAGAGCGACTCAGTGCGACGAGATGTCGGAAGGAGCGGATCGATGGTAGCTGACACCAGGGTGGTGCGTCCGCGGCTCCGTTCCGTCGCTTCGCGCCGCAGGCCACGCAGGAGGGTGAGCAGCTCGGGAAGATATCGATCACGCCAGGCTTCCCACTGCTCGGACACAGATCCAGCGAGATGTTGCGGAAGCGCCTGCAGGACCTGATTGACCCGGGGTGCGATCATGTGATGCTCAATTTGCTCCCAATGTTCCAGGCCCTGAATTTGATGACGTAGGCCCTCAAGTTCTCGCGCCCAGTCGAAGAACTCCGCCGGTGTCAGTCCCTGCCCGCCATGTGGAATAGCCGGCGCCAGTGAGTCTCGATATTCCTTTTCGAGGTCCGCCACAATACCGAACTGGTGGCGGACATCAACCGGTCCGTCTTCGAGCGGCAGTTCGGCGAGATGCAACATGCCGCTTTGTGGAGCCGGCATGGCGTTCAGCGGGCGATTCACCAGTACCGCCAGGCCCACCCGCCGGGCATACTCCAGAACGGTCTCGGTGCCGGAGTCGCCCGTGTTGGCAGTGACGGCCGCTCCTGATTCGAATAGGTTCATCGGGCACTGCACGACGCGGAAGTGATGGGCCTCGGACCCCATCGACTCTGCCGCGCGCTGCGCCGCCTGAACCATGCGAGCGAGGGAGGTTGCTTCAGGATCGTCAGCTGGCGAGGTGACGGTGTTGGAGGACACGCCGTAGTACTGCAGCCGCCCGGCCGCGACTTGTGACTCGAAATAGGCAAAAGCCCGTTCGATCCGATGGTAGAAGTTTGTCCGAAGCGTGGGCAGGTCGCCGTCGCTGCGACGAGCCGCCTCCGAGAGATAATATTCCGGATTGTGCAGGAGGCAGATATCCAGTGTGGCGAGTCCGAGGCGATCCAGCGACAAAGCCAGTTGATCCGCCAGAAATTCGGGGTGGATACAGTGCCAGACGCCGTCCCCATACTTCACCATGTCGGGGTAGGGACGACCGGATTTCTCCCTCGCCTCGGCCAGCTTCAGATTCTGGCCTTGTACATACCCGATCTTGGATACGACGATGATTTCCTCGCGCGCCAGTTCGCCCGACGCGACGAGTTCCTTGAGCACCGATCCCACCAGCCGTTCGCTGTCGCCATCCATGTAGTTCGTCGAGGTATCGATCACATTACAAGATATCCGCAAGGCGCTCTTCAGCGCCTCTCGCTGGTCGGCGTGCTGGGTATCGACGCGGTAGGTGCCGAAGCCCAGGCGCGTCGTCGTGAGTCCTGTCGTTCCGAGGGTGGTGAACCCGTTGGCAAGTGCCGTGTCGCCGGCCCGTCCGATGATGCGCGACGCATAGGCCGCCGTTCCTGGAATGGTTGCGCGGCAGGCGAGCGGAGCGCTTTGCAGCATTTTGTGTTCGCCGCCCCGCCGCTTACTTGCGCCGGCTCTGTCGGACTGCAATGCTTCCGGTACCGATCGAGGGTCGGTGATCGGTCCCTGGCAGCTGAAGTTCCGGCAGACATAGAGAGCGGGTCGTCCTCCTACGGTCTGCTTACCCTGGAGTAGGGGCAAGCAGGACGATGAGCCGGAGGTGCCCGTCGCCACGATGCGGTTCGGGAGATACCAATCCGCCACTGCCCGGCGGAGGGCGCGAAACTCTTCCTGCGATTGGTCGCCGACGAATGCTAGTTCAACGGGGCGGTCCGTCAGAAAATCCACGACGGCCAGACTCTTGGCAAAGGCACGCGGGTAGCGAGCGATCTGCCGTCCATAGGCCCGGACTGCGCCGATCGCTGCGTCGCGCCAGTCCTGCCGGTCGAAGTGAAAAGACAGCCGGGCCAACGCTGAGGCCGCAACCGCGTTCGCGCTGGGGGTCGCTCCGTCAGGCCCCTCGCGTCCCCTGAGAATGAGGGACTCGTGGTGATTCGATGTGGCGAAGAAGCCGCCTTGCTCCTCGTCCAGAAATTCCGTCATGAGATAGCCGGCCAGCCGGGCCGACTCATGGAGGTAGGTGTCATCGGCTCCGGCTTCGTACAAGTCCAGAAGTCCCTCGGCCAGATAGGCATAGTCTTCGAGATAGGCGTCGAGGTGAGCGCGCCCGGCCCGTGACGTGCGCAGCAGCCTGCCGTCTGGTCGAATATGCGCTCGAAGCAAGAAATCGGCGGTTCGCTTGGCTGCGTCCCGGTAACGATCATCCCCTAAGACCCGTGCCGCCTCAGCCATGGCCGACAGCATCATGCCGTTCCACGCCGTGATCACTTTGTCATCCAGGGCAGGCGGGATACGCTCCTGGCGCGCGCGATACAATACGGGCTTCACATGGGCGGCTGTTTCCAGCAGCTCATCGGTTGTCAGATCAAGTTCCTTCGCAACGTCGACAATGGGTCTCAACCGGTTCGGGATGTTTGTATGCTCCCAATTGCCTGACTCGGTGATATCATAAATGGCGCAGAAGCGCCGGGCCTCCTCGTCGTTCTTCGCCGCGGCACGCACCTCGTCGGGCGTCCAGACGAAAAACTTCCCTTCGATCCCCTCGGAGTCGGCATCCGTGGCCGAATAGAAGCCACCATCAGGCCCCGTCATTTCCCGCAGCGCGTAATCGAGCACCTCGGTCACCACGCGCCGATACAGAGGTGACTTCGTGACCTGATAGGCTTCGATATAGACGCGTGCCAGTAGTGCGTTGTCGTAGAGCATCTTTTCGAAATGGGGCACGAGCCAGCGCGCGTCCGTAGAGTAACGGGCGAATCCTCCCCCGATATGGTCGTAGATACCGCCGGCCGCCATCATGTCGAGGGTCTTGGTGACCATCGTGAGTGTCTGTGGGGCACCCGATCGCCGGTGGCCTCGAAGCAGCAATGAGAGGCCGGCAGCGGGGGGAAACTTCGGCGCCCCGCCGAACCCGCCGTGCACGGGGTCGAAATCGTCCTTAAATTGGCTGACCGCCTCCTCCAACACCGATTCGCTGACCGAGACAGGCGAGGGGATTCGGCCCGATCCTTTTAACCGTGCGGTCATGTCCTTTGCTTGAGTCTGGATGCCAGTCGCGTCCTCCTTCCAATAGTCGGCAATCTTCTTCAGCAGCGAACCAAAACCCGGTCTGCCCCATCGGTCCTCGGGAGGAAAGTAGGTCCCGGCGAAAAAGGGCTCCTGGTCCGGTGTCAGGAAGACGGTCATCGGCCAGCCTCCCTGGCCGTGATTCATGGCGACCGTCGCCTGCATGTAAATCTGGTCCAAATCGGGCCGCTCTTCACGGTCGACTTTGATGCAGACAAAGTCGCGGTTCATCAATTGCGCGATGGCTTCATTCTCGAATGACTCCCGTTCCATGACATGGCACCAGTGGCAGGCGGAATACCCGATCGAGAGGAGGATTGGGCGGTTCTGCTCCTTGGCAAGTTTCAAGGCTTCCGGTCCCCAGGGATGCCAGTCGATGGGGTTATAGGCGTGCTGAAGGAGGTACGGACTTGTCTGATGGATGAGACGATTTGGCGATCTGGTTCCTGATGGCGTGAGCATGTGGTCACCCTAGCATCGTGACGAGAACAGCGTCAACGGAAGCAGTAGGGTACTCATTCCTGCCCCCGGGATGATTTGTGATAGGCTGAATGAGAAAGGGCACAAGAAGGAGGGCAGCGCTATGGCTGAGGTCGGTCCCTATTCCGATTATCGGTTGACCGTCCGCCTGGAACTCGCGAACAAACCCGGCATCTTCGCCCGCGTGGCGGCGCTTCTCGCCGAAGAGCGAGCCAATCTCGGTGCCGTCGATATCGTGTCAGCGACGAAAACCCGCATGGTCCGTGACGTGACGTTCGACGTCCAGAACGAGGGGCCTGGCGAGCGGGTCCTCGCTCAGCTTGCCTCGTTGCCCGATGTCACTGTGCTCTCGGCCTCGGATCGCATCTTTCTCCTTCATCTGGGCGGCAAGATTCGTATGGAGGGGAAGGTACCCATCAGTACCAGAAACGTTCTCTCGATGGTGTATACGCCGGGGGTCGGCCGCGTCTCCCAGGCCATTGCCAAGGATAAGTCGAAAGTCTATGCCTTCACGAGCAAGTGCAACAGTGTGGCGGTCGTCACTAACGGATCGGCGGTGTTGGGGTTGGGCAATCTCGGGCCGGAAGCGGCGCTTCCCGTGATGGAAGGCAAGGCGATGCTCTTCAAGGAACTGGCCGGGATCGATGCCTGGCCGCTCTGCCTGAACACACGGGATCCGGACGAAATCGTGCGGATCGTGCAAGGCATTGCGCCAGGCTTCGGCGCCGTGAACCTGGAAGATATCAGCGCGCCCCGCTGCTTCGAGATCGAGCGGAGATTGAAACAGTCTCTCGATATTCCCGTCATGCACGATGATCAACACGGCACGGCTGTCGTCATTCTCGCCGCGCTCACGAATGCGCTGAGAGCGACCGGCAGGCAAGTGGAGACCATCCGCGTCGTCGTCAACGGTCTCGGCGCGGCAGGCACGGCCTGTTGCCGCATGTTGCTGGCGGCCGGGGTGTCGCATCTGCTCGGATGCGATAGGGAAGGCATCATCCTGTCCGGGGACGTCGAACAACTGCGTGCCTGCCGGACCGATCTCACGGCGTTTCTCACCCGCAACCAATCGCAGGGCACCTTGCGCCAGGCGCTGCGCGGAGCGGATGTCTTCATCGGGCTTTCGGTCGGCAATATCCTGACGGCCGAAGATCTCGACCTCATGGCTCCGGACCGGATTGTCTTCGCCATGGCGAACCCGGACCCGGAAGTACCGCCCGATCTTGCGGCGTCACACTGTCGAATCTTCGCAACCGGGCGCTCAGACTATCCCAACCAGATCAACAATGCCCTGGCGTTCCCCGGCATTTTCCGCGGCGCGCTCGACGTGCAAGCCAGCGAAATCAACGAGGCTATGAAGCTGGCTGCGGCCAAGGCGATTGCGCATGCAATTCCCGAGAGTGCCTTGAGCGAGGACTACATTATTCCCAGTCTGTTCGACAAGACGGTCGTTCCGCGAGTCGCCCGAGCCGTCGCGGCTGCCGCCCGGGACACGGGCGGCAGCCGCAGGCGGGCCAAGGGCGACGATCAATTCCCGCCGGAGTAGCCGGTACCCTCCCGCCGCGCTGCGGCCGGCCAGAGCGAAACGCTCGGAGAGCCCTTCTGGCAACAAATCACACTGTGCTAGAATACGGCGTTCTGGAAGCGAGTGCGGTCCATGCCCTTTTCGACCAGTAAGTACATCAAGTTTCGCCAGGGGATGCAGAAACGCATCAGTTCTTTGCGCTCAAAGGCGGAAGACAGCCTGGACACTGCCGTCGACGTCATGATGGAAGAACGGGTAGACGGATTTTTCCGCGTCGAACAGGGACTCGAGGAGGTGATCAAGTCGCTCATCGAGATTGAAGAGGAAGTGGAGGCGGTTCACGATCTGTCCGGTGCCATGCGGCTCGAATCCCGATTGGAGTTTGTCGAAGATCGCTGGGACGAGTTCGATAGCGAGATCCGCGAACGGCCCCGACGCCGACGCAAGAAAGTCAGCCTTGCCGACCTCCTAAAGGCCGCCGGCGGGGGAGGGAATGTCCTCGCGGACAACCCGAACGGCGTCAACAACGCGATGGACGCTTATGCCGTCATGGGCGTGGAGTTCGGCAGTTCCCTTGCCGACGTGACGGCTGCCTTTCGGGTGAAAGCCAAGCAACTCCATCCCGACGCGAATAACGGCGATCGCAGTTCCGAACCGGAACTCCGCCGTATGCTGGAAGCTTATCAGTATTTGAAAGAATATCTGAGCCTGAGCAACACCGAACCGATGCGGCCGCCTGACCGACCCTATAGTCCGGCAGAATGAATCCACTGTGACCCCACCCCTCAAGCCGTCCCGCTACATAACGAACTCCACCGAACTCTGTGAGCTTTGCGAACAGTTGAAGGACAGCCCCCGCATGGCGCTCGATACCGAGTTCGTGGGTGAAGACAGTTTCGTGCCCAAGCTCGAGCTCATCCAGGTAGCCACCGAAACGACGGCGGCGGTGATCGATTTTCCCGCAGTCCTGGCTAGCGGCCCGCTGGATGGGTTCTGGGAGATTGTCTGTAACCCGGCAGCCCAAAAGGTCGTGCATGCCGGACGACAGGACTTGGATCTGTTTGCGGTCCACGCCGGCCAAATTCCAAAACCTTTCTTCGACACGCAGATTGCCGCCGCGATGGTCGGGTTCGGTCCCCAGGTCGCATACGCCAACCTTGTCCAACGAGTCCACGGCACCAGACTGGACAAGGCCCATACCTTGACCAATTGGAGCGCCCGACCGCTGTCTCATGACCAATTGACGTACGCGCTAGAGGATGTGACCTTTCTTCTCGGGATTCATGACCATCTCCACGCGTGCCTGTCCAAACGTGGGCGGTTGCATTGGGCCGACGAAGAATTCTCTCGTCTCGAAGACGTCGTGGGAGATACGCGCGGTGAACCACAAGAACGCTATCAACGGGTACGAGGCTGGAATACTCTCAAGCCGAGTTCTGCGGCCGTCCTTCGACAGCTAGTCGTCTGGCGGGAAGAGGAGGCCCAACGGCACAACGTGCCTCGCAGCCGGGTGATGCGGGACGAAGTGCTCCTCCAATTGGCCCGCCATCCTCCGCGCCGGCTACAGGAATTGCGCACAGTCCGCGGGCTCCACGGATCGGCGGTGGATCGTAATGGTGAAGCGCTTCTGGCCGTCATTCACGCGGCTCTGGCGCTCCCACCCTCGGCCTGGCCGGAAGTTCCCAAAGAACGGAAACCTGAGGCGGAGTCCACCGGCCTCGTGGAGTTGCTGCAGGCCCTGATGAGAGCCCGCGCTACTGAAGAAGAGATCGCGCCGACGTTATTGGCGACGACGGCAGATCTCCAGGTACTGGTTGATGCCAAAACGGATCGAGCTGCCCTGGACCTGCCTATCCTGAAAGGATGGCGTCGTCTGCTGCTAGGAGACCTCCTGCTCGATTTGCTGGATGGAAAAGTGGCCATTGCCATCGACCCGGCGTCCCGAACTATCACCAGGCTTCCGGCTTCCAGCTAGCCCCGTCCTTCAACCGGTCTCCTCCTCGCCCCCGTCCAAAACAGGACAGCTGACGTGGTTCCTGCTACAGGCGGCTGCATTCCTGACCGTGTGCTTCAGGAGCGGGGCTCTAATTCCTTAAGAAATCACCGATTTTTCATCGGTGTTTTCTGAATTTCCCAAGGACCCTGGTACGGTTCTCGCTCTTTGCCCAGCTGAAACCGAGATCCGGCGGGGTGAGGGTACCGATGTCTCCCATTGTGAAATCGTGCGTCAGTTTCCTGGTACCGGGAGGAATTGTGTGTCTCGCCGCCCTCGGCTTTCTGCGACCGCATGGCCTGCCGCAATGGGTCCAGGGGCCGGTTCGCGCGTTTCCGATTTTCGTGCTGGGGTTCGGTCTCTTCTTCGGTTGGTATCTCTCGAGCAGCCGATTGATCCTCTCGCTGCTTGTCTTGGCCTTCGCCGATCGTGCGGTCATCCTCTTCCCACCAACCGATCCCGAACCGGAGTCGGCAAGTCATGTGCTGTTTGCGGCGACCACGCTGCTGCTGCCGTTGAATCTCCTCGCATTCTCGATGATCAAAGAGCAGGCCATCTCAACCTGGCGCGGAGTCCTGCGGCTGCCGCCGGTGCTGATCCAGCCCTTTCTGGTCCTCTGGTTATCCTTGCCTGAACAGGGCGGCATTGCGCGAACCTTGCAACAGCCCCTGTTGCAGATGCTGCCGACCGGGTGGACGGTGGTACCGCAGCCCGGCCTCGTGGCCTTTGCGGGGGCGTTGCTCCTGATCGGCACGCGCTTTGTTGTGGGGAAAATCCCCTCGACGGCGGCGCCTTCTGGGCACTGGTGACCTCCTTCGTCGCGTTTCAGGGGATCCTGTACGGCTGGGCGCCGACGAATTTTCTTGCTGCGGCCGGGCTCGTCCTCTTTCTGACACTCCTTCAAGCCTCCCATTAGCGACTCTATCGCGACGACTTGACCGGGGTTCCCGGCAGGCTGGCCTATCAGGAGGCCGTGGCAAACCTGGGAACCAAGTACGTACTCGCCGTGGTCGGGATCGACCAGTTGAAGCAATACGCCAATCAGCATGGGAAGGCTGTCAGTGAACAATTGCTTCGCCTGCTCGCGCCGAAAGTCGTGGGGGCGGCAGGTTCGGGAAAAGTTTATCGTCTGGCAGGCGAGGAGTTCACGATCCTGTTCCTGAGGAAAACAGCGACGGAAACCTTGGCGAGTCTGGAGGCCATCCGCAAGGCAGTGGAGCAGGCATCGATGTACTTGCACGGCCGTGATCGAGTCTGGGAGGGAACGGGAACAGGCGATAATGCTCTCCTGGCGACGGCGAGTGTCGGCCTCGCGGAAGCGGGGGACAACCGTTCATCGCTCGGATTGGTCACCAAGGCCGCGTATCGGGCGCTCTACGAGGCGAAGGGGGACGTGGGAAATCTCGTGAGACGAGGGACCATCGTCACCGAGGCACCGAAATCCTCACAGGCGGAGACGGGCCGCATTGTGGCCTACAGCGAGTTTGAACACTGACGCCCGATTCACAAGAGCTTCTTGATCGAATCAGCCGGCCTCGCTAAGATCGCCTTCTCACCCTTTTCCACAATCGGCCGTTGAATCAGGTCCGGATGTTTCACCATCAGGTCAAGTAATTCATCGTCCGAAAGGTCCTTCTTGGCCAGTCCGAGCTCCTGATAGATCTCTTCTTTCGTGCGCAGCACCTCGCGTGGGGCCAGTCCGGCTCGCTTCAGAAGACTCTTCAGCTGCGCCTTGGTAAAGGTCTGCTCATAGTAGTTGATCGCCGTGAAGGGCTTGCCGCTGTCCTTCAAGATTTGAACGGCTTGGCGGCAGGTCGTGCAGGTGGGTTTGTGGTAGATCGTAATGTCGGCCATGCTGACTCCTGGGTGAATGTCGCTGTCTTGAGAGTTTGTTTATGCTGTGCTAGATCCTACGCATTCGACGACGCTTCCGCAACAGGGTCTCTCATGCCATCGGTCGGAACCAGTTCGTCCGGTCAGTACGCCCGCGCCACGGCATCTCAGCACACGCTCAGAGATCTTCCCACGAAACGCAGAGGTCAACCGGTCTTCGTGCTTGGCCATCTACTCGACCGTAAAGGGCAGGAGGCGACCTTCGAGGTGTTCAACGACCGGATCGCCTTGGTCAGATTCGGCGACGGGGGAACCGCGGGCTATGACCCGAGCGAACTCTTATTGCCCACAGAGATCGATGACGACGGCACCGCCTACTTTGAGATCCGCCCTTGTCGAACCTGCGAACTGCTCTTTCCGCTGACCATGGAAGAAAGCGAGTCGGAGACAGAGCCGACGCAATGCCCGGACTGTCGCGTCTAGTCTGCGAGGGGAGCGATCTCCAGCGCCTTCCTCAACAGACAGTCTCCGGCAAAGCCCTGCAAGACCATCGGCAACATGGCGGCCTCGATGGCCCGCACCGAGGTCACGCGAAATCCCTCCGGCACCTTCTGTCCCTCCAGCTTCATCGCGTGACAAATCTCCAGTGTTTTCCAGATCAGATTGGAGAGTATCTGGTCAGGCGCCAGCAGCTTCGTGTCCGCCACATTTCCCTCGATCGCGACCTTGGCCGAAATGCGGGCCCGATCCTTGGGTGCTTCGCTGACCACCGCGAACGCCAGGGTATCCTCCTCCGCGACGGCGGATACAGGCGCGCCCGGCATCAGCTGCCATGTGATCAAACAGCACATGAGGACCCCTGCTCTCATCATGCGCCCATACGCATCGGCTCGCATCGGGCTCAGTATGCCAACCGAGAAATTCCATTTCAAGAACGAGCCACACCCATTTCCCTCCGTTCATGATAGGCTACGGAGGAGTCGATCGCGCAACGTCCACTTGCGGGCGAGGGTGCATCATGCCACATGATTTCATGCCCGGACTTGCCGGCGTCCCTGCCGCGACGTCGTCCATCAGCGACGTCGACGGAGAGCGCGGCATTCTCGAGTATCGCGGAATCCGCATCGAAGAACTCTGCACCCATTCGTCGTATCTCGAAACCGCCTATCTGCTCCTCTTTGGGCACCTCCCCACAGCGGCCGAGTTTCAACAATGGACCGCCGACGTGGTACACCATCGACGGATCAAGTTTCGCATCATCGACCTGCTAAAATGTCTCCCTGAACAGGGCCATCCCATGGACGCGCTGCAGGCGGCGGTCGCGGCGCTGGGCATGTTTTACCCGGGGCGCAACGTTAAGGATATCGAAAACAATTACTGGAGCGCCGTGCGTCTCGTTGCGAAACTGCCGACCATCGTCGCAGCCTGGGCGAGGCTTCGACACGGAGACGCTCCGATTCCGCCGCGCGACGATTTGGGATTCAGCGAGAACTTTTTCTATATGCTGACCGAGTCGATTCCCCATCCCCTGTGGGCGGACATCTTTGACGATTGTCTGATTCTTCATGCCGAACACACCATGAATGCGTCGACCTTTACTGGATTGGTGACGGCCTCGACGCTAGCGGATCCCTATACCGTCGTGGCTTCCTCAATCGGCGCGTTGAAAGGCCCGCTGCACGGAGGTGCGAACGAGGAAGTTGTGGTGATGCTCAAGGAGATTAAAACGCCCGACCGGGTACGGTCTTACGTGGACAGCCTGCTGCAGAACAAGAATAAACTGATGGGTTTCGGCCACCGTGTGTACAAGGTGAAGGATCCCCGGGCAACCGTGCTGCAGGGGCTATGTCAGCTTCTCTTCAAGGAATGCGGGAGCTCGCCGTTGTACGAGGTTGCGTTGGAGATGGAGCGGATCGCCGGAGAGCGGCTTAACGGCAAGGGCATCTATGCCAACGTCGATTTCTACTCGGGAATCATCTACGACAAAATGGGGATCGAGACCGATCTTTTTACACCGCTGTTCGCCATGTCCCGCGTTTCCGGGTGGCTTGCCCATTGGCTCGAACAGCTTCGGGAAAACAAATTGTTCCGGCCCGACCAGATTTACTCCGGCGAGCATGATCGTCCCTACGTTCCCTTGACCCAACGCTAGCACCCTCGCTGCGGTATCCCCCCTTGACTCGGCGGTCCCCTGGGTTATCTATCCGCTTGTAAGGGATCGGCGCAGCGCCAACTCACGCACAACGACAGATGGCCAATTGTATGGCGAAGGAGGTCTACGATGGCACTCGTACGATGGGACCCGTTTCGTGAACTGGAAGATATGTCCGAGCGATTGAATCGCGTGTTTACCCGTCCCGCATTGCGTACGATGGGGGGCAAGGAGCACCTTACCGTTGCCGACTGGATACCGACCGTCGACATTAGTGAAACCGATGGAGAATATCTTATCAAGGCGGAATTGCCCGAGGTAAAGAAAGAAGACGTCAAAGTCACCGTGGAAGACGGAGTCCTGACGCTGCAGGGCGAACGACGTCAGGAAAAGGAGGAGAAGGGGAAGCGGTTTCACCGAGTCGAACGGTCGTACGGGAGTTTTGTCAGAAGCTTTACACTTCCGGAATCCGTCGATGAAGGCGCGGTGAGGGCAGAGTACAAAGACGGGATGCTGAATTTGCATCTACCGAAGACCGAGAAAGTGAAACCGAAAGCGATCGATGTGAAGGTGGCGTAAGGACAGCTCCATTGTGATGGCTGTACAAGAGGCCCGCCGCCAGGCGGGCCTTGTTCTTTCAGACGGTTTCTCCCCGCATCAACAGCCGACCCATCAACCATAGGACAAAGTCTGGGATTCGTCATGCCCTTGTGCGAGCAGGTGGCCTGAGTTTATTATGGCCCCCGCGACGAGTGACAACCTTCATATGGAGTCGAGGGTATGAAGAAAGATCAACAGGCCAAGCAAACCGGAGCCACCAGAACCGAGCGCGATACAATGGGCGAGTTGGCCGTCCCAGTTGATGCCTACTATGGAGTCCAGACCGCCCGCGCGATCGAGAATTTTCCGATCAGCCCGTTACGGATGCCGCGCTCTGTGATTCGAGCGATGGGCATGATCAAGCGGGCGGCCGCCACAGTGAATCACTCGCTCGGCCTCTTGGAAAAGAAGCCGGCCGATGCGATCAAGCAGGCGGCGACCGAAGTAGTGGACGGCAAGCTGGATGCCCAGTTTCCTGTCGATATTTTCCAGACCGGTTCCGGAACCTCGACGAATATGAACACGAACGAGGTCATCTCAAATCGCGCGACCGAACTTCTCGGCGGCGCGCGCGGCAGCAAACTGGTGCATCCCAACGATCATGTGAATCTCGGCCAGTCCAGCAACGATGTAATTCCCACCGCCATTCACATCGCCGCCTCGGAGCTGATGCAGCAGCAGCTCTTGCCCGCCCTTACGCGGCTACACGAAGCGTTGGGCCGGAAAGCCAAGGAATTCGACAAGATTGTGAAGATCGGACGAACGCACCTGCAAGACGCGACACCGGTTCGCCTCGGTCAGGAATTCGGTGGCTATGCGCGCCAGATCGAAATCGGTATTCAGCGGGTCAAACAGGCCCAGGAAGCGTTGAGCGAAGTTGCGCTCGGAGGGACAGCCGTCGGGACAGGCCTGAACTGCCATCCTGACTTCTCAACCAAGGTCATGGCTATCATTTCGAATGAAACCGGATGTGCCTTCAGAGAAGCAACGAACCACTTTGAAGCCCAATCGACGCAGGATTCCCTCGTCGAAGCAAGCGGGGAGTTGCGTACCATCGCTGTGAGCTTGATGAAAATTGCCAACGATATTCGCTGGCTTGGGTCCGGCCCGCGCTGTGGGCTCGGCGAGATCAACTTGCCCGAAACACAACCGGGCTCCTCGATTATGCCGGGGAAGGTCAATCCGGTCATCGCTGAATCCGTCACGATGGTCTGCGCGCAGGTGATCGGGAACGATGTGACGGTGACGGTGGGAGGACAGGCGGCCAACTTCGAGCTCATCGTCATGATGCCGGTCATGGCCTACAACCTTCTACAATCCATCGAACTCTTGGCCGCTGCTTCCAACAACTTCGCGGCCAAGTGTATTGAAGGGATTAAGGCCAACGAGGAGCGCTGCAAGAGCTTGATTGAAGAAAGCCTGGCTATGTGTACGGCCCTGGCACCGGAGATCGGCTACGAAGCGGCGGCGAAACTGGCCAAGGATGCCTACAAATCAGGCAAAACCGTCCGCCAGATGGCCAAAGAACAAAAAGTCCTGCCGGAAAAGCGGCTCACCGAACTCCTCGACCCCTGGCGTATGACCGAACCGGGCGGACCGGTGGGCAGTGCCGGAGGGTAACGAGCCGGTAGCGAAGCCCCCAAGCAAGTTAATACTTATGCCTGCCCCGTTTGACGGTCCCGGCCGCGCTGCCCTTCCCATCCTGGAGAGGAACCAGCCCTTCGCCGGCAACTTGCTGGGAGGATCGGGACACCGCACTTGCCGATTCTCTTTCTCTCCTCTTTTCAATCCTCAAGGTGTTCGACGAGTGGCTATGACCGGGACGTCTATCCTCCTACATTTCGCTGCACATGGGGGGACCCGATCGGTCTCCAACTGCGCGCATGCGACGAGCACCGCCCGTTCAGATACTAATTCGATTGCCATTGCGTGCGCGTCGCGCGAGCACAGAGTTACCCATTCCGACTACTTTCTCTTTCCTCTTCACTCTCTCTCAAGGTGTCTGACGGGTGGCGTCGAGCGGGCGCCCAAGCGCGCGCAGCGGGGGACCACACACTGGGCGGGGGTGCGAGCACGCTTGGGCTGCTCGACGACAGGACCCGTCGCTCACACCGGCCACTTCTCTTCATTCCACGCCATCTCCCAGAACATCCACTCGTAGCGTGAGCTGATGATGAACGCGTCCTCCATCCGTTGCTTCTCTTCTGCGCCTGCGGTCTTGGCCCACTGATCCACTTTCTTGCGCATCCACTCTTGCACTGCCGCGAATTCCGGCGAGGCATAGAGCATCAGCCAGTCGCGGTAAGGGTGGTTCTTGGGCGGTGGTGCTTTCTTCAAAAGATGCTGTCCCACGACGCAGTAGATCCAGGCGCAGGGGAGAGCGACGACGGTGATCTCTGCCGCCGATCCGCTGTGCGCCACAGTCAGCATGTGACGTGTATAGGCGTAGGTCGTCGGCGCCATCGGCACGCGGGTCATCTGTTGCGTGGTCATCTTCCAGCGCATCCCATAATTCTCATGCAGGCGGTGTTCAACGGTGATCGTTTCTTCGGCCAGTTCGGCGAAGCGCAGGGCACTGTCAGAGTCCGGGGCTTTTACCGCGCCGGCGGCGAAGACCCGTGACAGATCACCGAGAAACCTCGCGTCTTGGAGGATGTAATATTTGAATTTGCGTTCGGGCAGCGCGCCGTTTCCAAGCGCGACGACAAAGGGATGGGTCAGTTGGGCCTCCCAGCTCGATTTGGCAAGTTGTCTCAAGTGGTTTGAGAAGGACATGTGCCACACTTGCCTGGTTAACGTATCTCGTGAAGCGCGGTTCCGTCTTGAGAGGTTTTTAGTTTTGAGTTGTTAGTGTTGAGTTCACACTCGAAATTCAAAACTCACAACTTAACACTTCTCGGAACGACTCTTGATGGGGGGCTAGGGCTGCTGCGGCCAGGGCCTCGGCAAGCGGTTAATGCCGTCCAGCGCGGCGACTTTATAACATTCCGCCAGGGTCGGGTAGTTGAAGACGGTATCGATGAAATAGTCGATTCGGCCGTGATAGGCCATAACGGCCTGCCCTATGTGGATCAGCTCCGTGGCTCCCTCTCCGATCGCATGGACACCAAGGAGTTCCTTTGTGTGTCCATGGAACAGCAGCTTCAGCATGCCGGTTTCGTCGCCGATCAGCTGGCCGCGCGCGATTTCTTTGTAGCGGGCGATACCGACGGCATAGGGAATCTCGGCCTGCATGAGTTCTTCCTCGTTGCGTCCCACCATGGAGATTTCCGGAATGGCATAGATGCCGTAGGGCAAGAGCGAATTGTCGGTGCGATCCGGGTAGCCGAAGGCATGACAGGAGGCGTGGCGGCCCTGCTGCATCGACGTTGAGGCCAGGGCTGGGAAACCGAGGACGTCGCCGGCTGCATAGATATGCGGAATCGCCGTTTGGAAGTGGTTGTTGACGATCAGGCGACCACGGTCATCCGGTTTTAATCCCACCGCTTCCAGATTGAGCCCGTTTGTCGCGCCGACCCGGCCAATGGCATACAGGAGTGTCGAGGCCTGGATCGGCGGAGCATGCTTCAAACAGACATGGATTTGGTTGTCCGGTGCTTTCTTGATCGCGAGGACTTCTTCTGCGTGATACAGCGTGACGCCGATTTCTTTCAACTGCCGCTGGAGCGCTTCAATAATTTCCGCATCGACGAACTCCAACAGGCGAGGGCGTTTGTCGATGAGCGTCACGGGGACGCCTATCGTGGCGAGGATTGAGGCGTATTCTGTTCCGATGACCCCGCCTCCGACAATGACGATGGACTCGGGAATGTGCTTCAAGGTCAGGAGTCCATCCGTATCGATGACAGAGACGTCGTCGAACGGGATGTCGGTCGGCCTGGCCGGCTCTGTCCCGACAGCGATGACGATGAAATCCGCCGTATGTTCGATGGTGCCGGTTCTCTGTTGGATTCGAAGACGGTGCGGGTCGAGAAAGCTGGCTGATCCGGAAAACATATCGACACGGTTCCGGGCCATCTGGTTCCGGACGATCTGGATCTCGTTCTTGATGACGTGGTTGGCGCGGAAAGCGAGATCTTCGATCGTGATCGTCTTTTTCAGACGGTATTCAGCGCCGTAGAGGCTACGCTGTCGAAACCCCGAGAGATAGAGCACGGCTTCGCGGAGGGACTTGCTCGGAATCGTGCCGGTGTTGATGCAGACGCCGCCGACGACGTCTTTTCGCTCGATCAGGCCGACCTTCTTGCCGAGCTTGGAGGCCTGCACCGCGGCCTTCTGGCCGGCCGGTCCGGTTCCTATGACGAGCAGGTCGTAATGCGCCATCTGTTCCGGGGACGGTTCAGGCTAAAGTTGAGGTCAAAAATCAAGGATCGCGTATGCCGCTAAGTGCTTAACCCGAACGGTAATCTGAAAACACTATGTCAACTTGCCGAAATCAAAACGCGGGCGACACGGAAGGCTTCTTCCATGTCAGGCAGCTGCACCAGTTCCGGGGTGACCTGAAGATAGCGCACGGTGTTTTGCGCATCGACGACTATGACGGCCCTCGTGAGAATGTGCGGATCTTTCAGGAACAGGCCGTGCGCTTTGCCGAATTCAGCACCCCGATAGTCGGAGAGGAAGGTGACGTTTTCAATTTTGGCCTCTCTGGCAAACCGTTTCTGGGCGAAGGGCGTGTCGACACTCACGGTGATGAGTTCGACCATTTTATCGAGCCCCTTGTTCTTTTCGCTGAGATAATGGGTCTGTTGTTCGCACACCGGCGTGTCGAGCGAGGGAACGACACTGATGATTCGCACCTTTCCTTCGCCTTTTGTGTGGGCGATGTTGACCAGTGAGAGGTCGGCCTGGGCGATCTTCACGTCGCGCAGGGCGTCGCCGACTTTGAGCCCATTGCCCGCGAGCGTCAGCGGGCTGTCGTTGAAGAGCACGTGATTCCCTTCGCCGGCGACGGCACTGCCGTCGGCGACGGCGTAGTTCTTGTACACGAATGTGGTGCTGGTGGGGGGGGGCATAGTCTCGCAGCCGGCCAAGCCAAGCGAAAGACACACTACTGATCCAAAGAAACCACGATATCCTCTCCGCATAACATTCTCCTTTTTAAGATGCCGAGACACGCGCAGGCTATTCTAGCAGGAACAGATGAGTCTGTCCTGCGGGTATTAGGGCCCAATGAACTCAATCAGCGACTGGTTGACGAGATCAAGCCGTTCCCATTGTGGGATATGGCCTGCGTTGGGGACAGGAACGAACCGCGATTCCCTGATAGTGCGGTGGAGTGCGTCACCGACGGCGATTGGAAATACTCGGTCATGTTCTCCCCAGATCACCAGCGTCGGTTGCGTGAGGGTGCCGATACGCGTGGCAAAGTCTGATTCCCACCGTGGCAGGTTGGCTTTGACAGCCATGATGGGCTTCATCAATCCAGGGCGCTGACGGTTCCGGTTGGAGCGATCGATCACCGCCGGGGTGAGGAGAGCGGGGTCATGCACGATTTCTTTCAGAATCGAGTCGGTCATCAGTCCGCCGAACAGCCAGTTCCCGAGCGAGACGAGCCAGACCGGAAAGTGAGTTTCCAGTGCCCATCTGACGGTCGGGCTGGTGAGTTTTTCCATGACCTGTGGCGGCAGCCCGTCGACGAGGACGAGTTTGGCGACTCTCGTGGGATGAGTCAATGCCATGCCGATCGCCAGGCCGGCGCCCATGGAGTTGCCGACCAGCGTTGCCTGTGGGATCTCTACCGCATCCATGAATCCGGCGAGAAAGGCCAGCATCTGGTCCAGCCGGTAGTCGATGTCCGGTTTGTCGGACAACCCTGCTCCGGGCAAATCGGGCGTCAGGACACGGAAGTGCTGCGACAGGGTACGTTGCTGATGCTCCCACTGCCACATCGATCCCCCGAATCCGTGGATCAAGATGACCGGCGGGCCCGCACCCACGTCGAGATACGCGATCCGCTGATCAAGGACGAGAGCGGTCTTGACCGGAATGCGCTCGATGGCGTCGAACTGCGCCGGAATCGACGTGGACGACGTGCAGGCGGTCAAAGCGTGAGGCACGAGGCACAGGGTGAGCAGCGCAGGGTGCAGCAGTCTGCAAGAGACAAGGATACTCGGGAAGATGGACCTACTCCAGCTGGATGACCGTTTCATCCGTTTTCACATTGTCCCCCTCAGCGGCCAGGATGGCGGCGACCTTCCCCTCGATCGGAGCCGGCACACGGCTTTCCATCTTCATCGCTTCGATGATCAGAAGGGGATCGCCGGCTTTGACTTGATCATCCTTCGCCACCAGGATTTTCACCACGCGGCCCGGCATCGGCGGAGCCACGTCGCCCGGTTTTGAGGGCTTCGGCCGCTTGGGTTTGGCTGCCGGTCCCGCGTCCGGGGATACTGGAATTCCGGCGAGGATTTCCTGAATGGGTTCGAGCGAAACCTCTTCCAGCTTGTCGTTGACCCGGATGTAGTAGGGTTTGCGTCCGTCGGTCTTCCGGCCTGAGCCGGAGACCTTGACGTGAAAGGTTTCGCCGTGCACGGTAACGTTGAATTCCACCGGAGCAAGATGGAGTTCGTGCGCGACGGCCGGGCCTTTGGGCGCGCTGGCTTCGAGCGGCCCCGGGGTCAAGTCGCCTTTCTCCCGGGCCTCGAAGAAATCCCGCGCGATGGCCGGAAAGAGCGCGAAGCAGAGTTGGTCCTCGATCGAGGAGGCGGATGCAGGGAGATCCTTCTTGATCGCCTCCAGTTCGGGCTCGAGCCGATCCGCGGGTCTGGTCTTGATCGGTTCTTCGTTGCCGATGGCGCGCGTCAGGACGTCGTTATCGACCGGCCCCGGAGCGCGCCCGTACAGACCGAGAAAATAGTTCTTCGTCTCGGTGGTGATGACCTTGTATCGCTCCCCGGTCAGGACATTGAGGGTCGCCTGGGTGCCGACGATCTGGCTGGTCGGTGTCACGAGCGGCGGATAGCCCATTTCTTTTCTGACCCGTGGGACCTCGTCAAGCACTTTCTTCATCCGGTCGAGCGCGTTCTGCTCGGTGAGCTGCGCGGCCAGGTTCGAAAGCATGCCTCCCGGAATCTGCGACGTCAGAATCTCTACATCGACACCGGTGAAATCACTCTCGAACTGGCGATACTTGCGGCGAACGGTGCGGAAGTGCTCGGTGATCGGGAGGAAGGACGCCAGATCCAGGCCGGTGTCGTACCGCGTATTCCTGAGCGATGCCACGAGCGTTTCCGTGGCCGGATGCGAGGTCCCGCCGGCCAGCGGCGACATCGCAGTGTCGAGCATGTCGAGGCCGCCGAGAACGGCCATCAGCGACGCCATTGAAGCCATCCCCGAGGTGTAATGCGAATGGAGATGGATCGGCACCTTGACCGCGGCTTTCAGCCGGCGCACGAGGTGATAGGCGTCGAGCGGCGCCAGGAGCCCGGCCATGTCTTTGATACAGAGGGTATCGGTGCCCATGTCTTCCAGCATTCTCGCCATGTCGACGAACCGGTCGATGCTGTGCACGGGGCTCACGGTATAGCTGATGGCGGCTTCGGCATGTTTCCCGCAGGCTTGGACTTCGCGCACCGCCCGGTCGAGGTTTCGTACATCGTTGAGTGCATCGAAGATCCGGAAGACATCAATCCCGTTCGTGGCGGCACGTTCAATGAACCGTTCCAGGACGTCGTCGGCGTAGTGCCGGTAGCCGACGAGATTCTGTCCTCGCAGCAGCATCTGCAGTTTGGTGTTGGGCATGGCGGCGCGCAAGGCGCGGAGTCGTTCCCACGGATCTTCCTTCAGGAAGCGCAGGCAGGTGTCGAACGTCGCGCCGCCCCACACCTCCAGTGACCAATAGCCGACCGCGTCGAGCTTCTGCGCGATCGGCAGCATGTCCTCGGTGCGCATGCGCGTGGCGAGCAACGATTGGTGCCCATCCCGAAGCGCCACATCGGTGATCAAGAGCCGTTTTCCGGGCGCCGGTTGGATCGTGAATTCCTGCGGGCGCGATTTCACAGTTTTGGAGGTTCTGAGAGCCGGAGCAGACGCCCGTTTTTTCGTGCTGTGTTTCTTGGGTGACGGCCGTGTTGTCGCCATGGTATCCAGGGTTTCTCTTTTCGACTCGCGCTGGGGTTGCCCGGTTACAGCCCTTCGTAGGCCGCGATGGCGGCGGAGAGTGCCAGGACCAGATCTTCCGGCTGCTCGAATTCATGGTACGAGTAAAGGTCGGGGTGGCTGTCCAGGTAGGACGTGTCGAAACGCCCGGCCAGAAAGTCCGGTTCCTGCATGATCGCCTCCATAAAGGGGATCGTCGTCTTTACTCCACGGAGGACATATTCTTCCAGTGACCGCCTCATGCGGCTCACAGTTTCTTCCCACGTCCGGCCCCGAACCGTCAGCTTGGCCAAGAGGGCGTCATAGTATGGGGGCACGGGGTAACCCCTATAGACGGCGCCGTCGATGCGCACGCCGATGCCGCCCGGAGACAGATACGCCGTCACGGTACCGGTGCAGGGCAAAAAATTGTTCTTGGGGTCTTCCGCATTGATCCGGCATTGGATTGCGTGGCCCTGGAGTGTGACGTCCTTCTGCTGAATGTCGAGCGGCTTTCCCGCGGCGATCGTGATCTGATTCCGCACGATGTCGATGGCCGTGATCTGCTCGGTCACTGTATGCTCCACCTGGAGGCGCGGATTCATTTCGATAAAGTAGAACCGGCCGTCCTGGTCGAGCAGAAACTCGACGGTCCCCGCGTTGTCGTAGTGCACCGCCCGCGCAATGCTCGTGGCGGCTTTGCCCATTTCCGTGCGCAGTTTCGGCGTGAGGATCAGGGACGGAGCAATCTCGATGAGTTTCTGGTGCCGGCGCTGGATGGAACAGTCCCGTTCACCCAGGTGGATGATATGGCCGTGGCGGTCTCCCAGAATCTGGAACTCAATATGGTGCGGCCGCTCGATATATTTCTCAATGAACACACTGCCGTTTCCGAAAGAGGCCTGGGCTTCTCGCGAGGCAACCTCCATGTTTTCGCCCAATTCGGCATCGGATCGCACGACCCGGAGTCCGCGTCCCCCGCCTCCGGCACTGGCTTTGATCATGACCGGGTAGCCGACCTTCTTTGTGAAGGCAAGCGCCTCCTTCACGTCGGTGACATCGCCGTGCGTACCAGGGACAATGGGGACTCCGACTGATTCGGCGAGTTCGCGCGCCTTGACCTTGCGCCCCATCAGCGTGATAGCATGGGGTGACGGGCCGATAAAGGTAATGCCCCAGGTCTGGCAGAGTTCGGCAAACTCCGCGTTTTCAGAAAGGAATCCATACCCAGGATGGATCGCATCTGCACCGATGCGTGTGGCCAGATCCACGATCTGCTGGCTGTCCAAAAAGCCCTTCACGGGTCCCGGCCCAACCAGGTAGGCTTCGTCGGCTTTCTTCACGTAGATTCCGGTCGAATCCGCCTCGGAATAGATGGCAGCGGTGGCGATGTTGAGCTCGCGGCAGGCGCGGATGATCCGCATGGCGATTTCCCCGCGATTAGCCACCAGAATCTTCTTAAACATCTTCCTCGAACTCCCTGTGAGTCCTTGACGTCCTCGCGTGAAAACCGGTGAAAACGAGCGCGTAAGCTAGCATAGGATCAAGAGGTCTGTCGAGGGAGGGCGGGGCCTCTGATTCACACTCCAGGAGGGAACGGCGTTACCTAGCTTGTACTAAGAAGCCTTTGGAGCGGGCATTCCCGCCGCCGGCGACGACGTCGATGAACGACATCCCGGGCTGGATATCGGGAACTGTGGCTTCGATGGTGGTCTCATTCACAAAGTTGTAGTCGATCTTCGCCGGTCCTGCGGCACTGAAAGTCACGCCGTGGAAACATTCTTTCGTTCCGAAGTTCTCGCCTTTAATGGTGACTTTCTGACCCGGTTTGGCCTCGTCCGGCTCGACTTTCAGGATCTTCGGCCTCTTGCTGCGGTCGCAGACGGGGTCTTTCTCGACCTTTTCTGCGTCAAACCCTTTGATGGATTCCATGTCGTAGAGGGTAAAGCCGGCGCCGTCGACGATGGCGCCTTCCTCGGCATGGAGCGATCGTGCGAAGGGTAGGGTGAGCATGAGCGACCAGAAGGCAAGGAACAATGTGGTGAACTGCCTGGGACCCATAATCTCCTCCTTCGCCGAACGATTACCGCTTCGGCATCGGAATATAGATGTCCCCGATAATCGACTGCCCCTGAGCCGAAAGAGCGAATTGTGCAAAGGCATCGACCAGGGGCTGGGACTCTTTTTTCGACAGCATCAACAGAGGGCGACGGAGCCCATAGCGGCCGTCTTTGACCGTCGGTACTTCCGGCTCGACCTTGTCCAGCGGCAGCAGCCGGACGGCGACGCCGCTGGAGACCGCCGAAAGTCCCGTGCTCAGTGAGACGTAGGCGACGGCTGAAAGCGGTGGCAGGGTTCCCACCACTGTCTTGACGACCTTCTCATCCCTTCCGATCATCTTGGCAGTTTCGGGAATCTTCCCGGCGATTCCGAGGTGGGCTTCGAACGCCTCACGGATGTTCTGATTGCGTGGCCGGTCGATCAGTAGAATCCTGGTATCAGGTCCTCCCAGCTCGGACCAGGTTTGTACCTTACCGGAAAAAATATCGGCAACCTGCTGCCTGGTCACCTCTTTGGTGAAGTTCGACAAATGGACCAAGATCCCGATTCCATCCCACCCGATCTGCGTGGCGGCCAGGGCCGGGTCTTCGGCGCCGGTCACGGCGATGTGGGCATGGCCGGTTTTGACCAGTTCGAGCGGTTTCGAATTGTCGTCCCATAGGATATCGATGTAAGCGCGGGGATTGATCTTTTCGAACGCGCGCGCCAGCGTCTCCATAGTGACTTGCTCCGGCCCGTTGCCTGCAATGATGAGGTTCCCGGCAACCTCTGCGGAGGCTCCGAGCGGAAGGGTCGGGCACAGTGTGAGAGACACGAGGATTTTGGCGAGGAAGCGACTTGTCGCGATGAAGTGTCTGCCCCGGGGAGAGACACAGGTGGTTGGCGTGGCTTGGTCACGGCAGAGGGACTGGCTCATCCCTATGACCCAGAGCTTGATCCTGCCCCGGTGACAGGGGTTGAGTCCGGAACGGCATTGGGCGGCGGGACATTGCGCTTGGCGTTCAGCGGCGGCAACTTGGCAAATCTTTGCATCCGTTCATTGTTCATCGCCGTGGCTTTGATCTCGGCAAAGCCCGGTTTGTGATCGCCGACGACCTTGGACGAAAAGGAGGACAGGAGCCGGGTGGCTTCCCTGGCATGGCAGAAGGGACATTCCGTGTCCTCGACTCTGGCGTGGACTGACTGGGTGGTTTCAAACTGTTTGGAACATCGTCCGCAGCGATACTCGTAGAGCGGCATGAGCCGGTTCCCTTTCTGTCTCCTGGATCACGGTGGATCCACCTGCAAACACCCTTGACCGGCCGACTCCCTTGCGCTTATTGTAGCACAGTTGCGTGCGTGAACTGCCAGCGTCACAGGAGGATTCCGATGTCAGTGCTGATTCGACGGTACAAGGGCATCAATGGGATTATGCAGGAAGAGCGGATCGATGAGGATGCTCGAATCGAGCGCTACATGCGGCTCTTCGACAAAGACGATATCAAGAAGTTGCAGACCGGCGTGAAGGTCTTCATCGAGAAGGATGAGTGGCAGCTCCTTCCATAAACACGTGAGAGGTTAGGGGCAAGGGGCTCATCGGGGAAGCTCGTGTGCGCCTATTACCCCTCACGCCGTACCCCTCACTTGGTTTATGACCTACTGGATTCATATCGCGCGATCGATCGATCGCGTGACGCTGCATCGGGACCGGTGCTCCGAAGTGCCGTCGAATTCCACGTCCAGCGATTTCTGGGAAGGCGGGTGGTTCGACTATCCTGAAAAGGAGCGGGCGCTTCATGCTATGGAACAGGCCGGAGCGAGCGATCAACGGCGCTGTCCGTTGTGCAAACCGTAGAGTATGAAGTGCTGAGTCCTGAGTGCTCAGTGCTAAATCTTGAAGTCAGGTCTATCCGCTCAGAACTCAACACCCAGCTCTCAGCACTTCTTTAATCCGATGCCACGACTCGCACTCTTTTTGACAACAGTGATCTGGGGCGCCACGTTTCCCGCCACCAAAGCAGCGCTTGCACAAATTCCTCCGCTTTCGTTCCTCCTGCTCCGGTTTGCTCTGGGCGTGGCGCTGATCGGCCTTTGGTTTGTGGTCGCGCGGCGCAGGCTGCATCGCGATCGCGCCCTGCTCGCCGCCGGAGGGATCGCGACGGTCTTTCTTTTCCTCGGATACCTGCTGCAGACGGTCGGGCTTCGCTACACCGCCGCGTCCAATTCTGCCTTTCTCACGGCTCTGTATGTGATTTTCGTGCCGCTCATCCTGCGGCGATTCGACGGCCGGGTCTTGCTTGCAACAGCGGTTGCCGTGGTCGGTCTCTGGCTGTTGGTCAAGCCGGGGGCGTCGATGAATCTGGGCGATCTTATGACGCTCGGGTGCGCGTTGGCCTTTGCGGGGCATATCGCCTGTCTTGAGCGGTTCACCCGCATGTTCGATGCACCATCGTTGCTGGCCTGGCAGATGGCGGCAGTGACGCTGCTGTTCATTCCGATGACGTGGTGGGAGCAGGCGCCGGCAAGCGCCTTTTCGCCGACCGGCGTGTTGCTGATCGGACTGGGCATCACCGGGGGCTTGGCCACCGGAGCGTTTGCCGTGCAGATGTGGGCCCAACAGATTGTCCCAGCCCAGCAAGTGGCGCTGGTGTTCGCCTCGGAGCCGGCCTATGCTGCCTGGCTCTCGTGGTATTTTCTCGGCGAGACGCTGGATCTCCAGGCGTGGGTGGGAAGCGCGCTCATTTTGCTGGGCGTGGTGATCGGAGCGTTTGAAAAACAGGCGCAGGCACAGCCGCCCTCCGCTGAGATCGCACAGCCTGCGTAGCCCTGTTGCAAAGAGCGAAATGGCACAGAAATTTGGAAACGGCCGGTGGGTTCACGAAGGGTTCTTAGATAATCGTGCCGAAGGAACTGTCGTCGGCCGGATCGTGTTTGCCGCCATCGGGCCGGTGGATTTCATTTTGCGGGGAAACTTCAAGGCCGACATTGCGGGCGAGGTGATCCAGTTTCGCAATCGTCGGTTCGAGGATGCGGACATGGCGGGTCATGTGATCGGGGATATGGAAAATCCGCAGATAGGGACGGTCAATCTCATTTCATTCGACCCGCATCCCAATCTCGCTCCGCATCCCTATGTCGAGTGGTTTTCGCACCGGGAGACCCACTATCGGTTTGAACTTGAGCCTGGTGATGCCTGGGTCGTGCCTGCCGGCGAGCGCGAAGCGATTGATCGGGAGAGTCACAGAATCCGCGAGGCCGCGGCATCGCTTGAGGTGGATCGTGCAAGCGCGCACGAGGAGTCCGATTGGGTCTAGCGTGGAGGGAAAGTTCTGAAGCTGTTGATCTGATGATCTATAATACGTTTCGGTGCACGTGACCGATCAACAGGTCGTCAGATTCTTATTAGACTGCGATTGATTCCAGTTTGCTCTTGCCTTCGCGCACGTATTCCGGAACATCCCGAATGTCCCACACCAGCCCCAGCTGCTCCAGCAGCTTCAGGCAGTAGTAGGTCATGTCGACCTCCCACCAATAGAAACCTTGCTTGGTGGAGGCGGGATAGTAATGGTGATTGTTGTGCCAGCCTTCTCCCATGGTGATGAGGGCCAAAATGAAGTTGTTGCGGCTGTCGTCTCCGGTCACGTAGCGTTGCGACCCATAGACGTGGGAGAGCGAATTGATCGTGCAGGTTCCGTGAAGCAGCGCCACGGTGGAGATAAAGAACCCCCAGATCAGCATCTGGGGTCCGTCGGTGCCAAGGCAGGGAGCATAGGCTTCCAGCAGGCGGCCCAGCCCAAACATCCCGAATCCAGCGATGGTGGGAACGAGGCCGTCGAAGCGATCGAGAAATTGCAGCTCAGGATACTTGGCAAAATCTGAGATCGCCTTGAGCCGGGGCGCATAGTGCGTTTGCGATGTAAACCAACCGATGTGCGACCAGAGAAATCCTCCCTGCCGCGGGGAGTGCACATCGTCCGGCGTATCGGAGGCGATGTGGTGATGGCGATGATGGCTTGCCCACCACAGGGGGCCGCGCTGTGCGCAGGAACCGCCCAGGATGGCAAACACGAACTGGACCGCGCGCGAGGTCTTAAAGGTTCGATGGGAGAAGTATCGATGGTACCACCCGGTGATGGCGAACATGCGGAGAAAATAAAAGGCGATCGCAACGGCAACAGCGGTCCAGCTCCATCCGACCCAAATAATGCCGAGGCACATCAAGTGAACCGCAATGAACGGGATGCTGCGCAGCCAATCAACCTTTGGCGGTCCCTGCACCTTCATCTTCTCGAGACCGGCCCAAGAATCAAACCAGCGTAACACCGCGAACCCGAGTTCCCGGGCTCTGGTCGGGCGGAGCGTTTGCACGTCGGACATTCGATTACCTCCGGATCGAGGGTCGGCGACTCACTGTGTCGGAAGACAGGACGCCGGGATCCCGATTAAGCTGAGTGATCTCGCGGCGCTTGGGTAGTGAAGAATGAGGCAGGCCGCAGATACCGAATCATCACCTCGCCGGGTTCTGATCCAGCCATATAATGGGTGCCCATTATACACACAACTACCGGGAAAGTGAAATCGGACATTTGAGCCCCGATCATTTCGCCCAAATCGATTGTACCGGAACGGTCGGATCTGTCTATCCTTTTGTCTGAGTCGGTACGGGAGCGAATCGCGCCGTGGCCTCAATTTGACAGGCTCGCCCGCGCGTCTCTAGAATGTCGAATCGATGAACGAGCGTTTCTTGAAAGCCTGTCGGCGCGAGCCGGTCGACTGTACACCGGTGTGGTTTATGCGCCAGGCCGGCCGCTACATGGCCGAGTATCGGGCGCTGCGCGCGAAGTACTCCATCCTTGAGTTGTGCAAAACGCCGGAACTCGCGGCGCAGGTCACCCTCCAGCCGATCGACCGCTTTCCCCTCGATGCCGCCATTATTTTCGCCGACATTTTGCTTCCCCTGGAGCCGATGGGGATCCAGCTGGAGTTCGCTGAAGGCGAAGGGCCGGTGATCCATAACCCGATCCGCGATCGTGCGGCGGTGGAGCGGCTGAGACTCATCGACGGCGGCGAACTCGATTATGTCGCGGAAGCCATCAGACATGCGCGTCGGGCGCTGAATGGGCGAGTTCCGCTGATTGGGTTTGCCGGGGCGCCGTTTACGCTGGCGAGCTACGCGATCGAGGGCGGCGGGTCGCGCAACTATCTGCGTACGAAACAGATGATGTACGCCGATCCGACGGCCTGGCATAAGCTCATGGATAAGTTCGCACGGGTCATCACCGGGTATCTCCGACGGCAGATCAAGGCAGGGGCTCAGGCGATTCAGCTCTTCGACAGTTGGGTCGGCTGCCTCTCGGCCGGCGACTACCTGGAATACGTTGTGCCTCACGTGCAGGTGATTTTCGACGGGCTGAAGCGGGAGGGCGTGCCGATGATTCATTTCGGCACTGGGACGACGGCCATCCTTCGACACATGCGCGAAGCAGGCGGGGATGTCATCGGGATCGACTGGCGGGTTCATCTCGACGAAGCCTGGGCCATGGTCGGGCACGATCGCGCGGTGCAGGGCAATCTGGACCCGCTCGTCCTGTTTGCGCCGCTTCACGAAATCGAACGCCGGGTCGAGGACATCTTGCGACGCGCCGGCGGCCGCGCGGGCCACATCTTCAATCTCGGACACGGGATTCTTCCCTCCATGCCTATCGATCACGTCGCTGCCACCATCGACATGGTGCATAAGCTCAGCCAACGGTAGGGCGCGTCAATGGTCAATCGTCATCCGTCAAGCGTGAAAACTAACCCACGATTGACGCATGACCGTTGACGAATGACGAGGATCTGCATGTCTGTCACGCAACGTCCGACCGCAATCCTGCTGATGGCCATGGGCGGGCCGGATTGCCTGGAAAATGTGGAGCCTTTCTTGCTGGACGTGCGGGGAGGACGACCAACGCCGCCCGAACTCGTCAAAGAGATTCGTGAGAGGTATCGCGCAACCGGCGGGAAGTCGCCGGCCGTCGATATCACGAAAAGCGTGGCGAGGCGGCTGGAAGCGAAGCTGAACGAATCGGGCGATGGTCGATACCGAGTCTACGTAGGGTTGCGACACTGGCATCCGTTCATCAAAGAAGCCTACGCCGAGTTGATCGGAGAGCTGCCGGAACATGTCATCGGACTCTGCATGGCGCCGCAGCAGTCCGCGCTCAGCACCGGGGCCTATCGGAAAAAAGTGGAAGAGGCGCGGGCCTTGCTCCAACAC
>Ga0233424_10000813_pt1 | contig 33966 bp, 47 predicted proteins | sample Watercolumn_Towu_FD_181011 | JGI IMG/M metagenome (GOLD analysis project Ga0233424, IMG submission 181011) | Freshwater microbial communities from Lake Towuti, South Sulawesi, Indonesia - Watercolumn_Towuti2014_125_MG | ecosystem: Environmental > Aquatic > Freshwater > Lake | place: Indonesia... | reverse complement strand
CCCCCGCCACCGCTGGCGGCGGCTCGTGCGTGTGCAGCGTATAGCTGCCCGTGCGGCGCAGCGACGGCAGAACCTCACCCGTCACCCAGCGCCGGAAACGCTTCGCCTGCGGACGGCGAGATTTAAGGACTGCCGCATACATGCCGGATTCTGACACAATGAGGTGATCCTGATCCCCGCCAAGGGTATTCACATTGTGAATACCCTTTTCATCGTCTTCCAGCATCTTGGTCATGTTGGTTGCCAACGAATAGCCGAGCGCCTTGGCGAGGTCGTTCGCAACAAACCATGGGTCACCCGCAATCATGATGACGCGGACAGTTTCACTCTCGAATTGATAGTTGATCAGATCGTTAGCCACGGGCTTCTCCTGTAGAAGTCCGGTCCCGCAGTCCAAAGCGGGTGGTCGGACGTGCCACGATTGGACTACCGCCTACAGGAAACGGCGCACCTTGCGGTGCTCGCGACACGCCCGACCATACGAAAAGCCGCGCCCACACGGGGCGTGTGGCGCGGGCTGCGCCTGTAGGAAAAGGGAGTCCAACCCCTTGTTGCGAATTTGCGCAACGCTGCAGCCTATGGCACAAAATGCCGACTCGATCAAGGAGGTTGCTATGCTGGGCTGGGTGGTGGCGCTTTATACCATTACTATTGCGACTTCCTTGGCGCGATTGCCATGGCCCGGTTTGATATGGCTGGCACTGATTGCCGTGTCTAATCTTTCGACCCTGTTTTTTCCAAATGCGCCAGATGGCCAATTCCATCTTGGTCTCGCAAATACGCTCATTCACACCGGCGTTTACATGGCCATCAGGCTGTGGCGCGACGATCACCAAAAGGTCGGTGCGCTCATAGCTTGGCAGATTGGATCGATCATCACCGCAATCTTGCTTTTTACTGACGGTACAAATTGGACGTGGTGGAACTGGATCGTAATCGTTACTATAAACCTCTTTCTGGCTGAAATCTGGCCGCTTTACTGGCTGCTGATCCGACCGTTCTTTGGCTGACATCACAGGCACCCCCTGATGGTCTCGATCGCGGCCTGTTCGTCATCGATCGCTTCCAGCACATCGGCCACCGGGCGCGGCTCGTCGCCCGTGTCCAGGCGGAACATGTCATCGGGGTTGAACAACGGCCTGGCCTCATCCTCCCGCGCCAGCACCGCCCGCATGTCATGGTCCAGACTATCGCTGACCACCTCGCTGCCGGGGCCATCCGCTTCGTCAAACTCTCGGGCCACGGTCTCTGCCATGGGGCCGGGTGTTTCGGTCGCCCCGTAATCGTCGCCTGCCCGCGCCCCGCCACCGGTCTGCTGCGCCGCAGCCCGGCTTGCCGCTGGCGTCGCCACCTGCTCGCGCAGCATGAAGGACCGCAGCGCATCCGGCATGTCGCCGCGCAGATCGTCGGGCAGGTCGATGCCGGTTGCATCGGCCCAGCGCGCCTCCGCCATCGGCAGCGCTTCGGCCATGCGCGCGTCCACGGCACCGGCCTCCCGCATCTGCATGATCTCCATGCCCTGCCGGAAACGTGCCTCCCACTGGCCGATGGCCGCCACGTCCGCAGGCGTCACTTCCGCCAGGCGGGCGGGCAGCGCATCGGCATCGGCCCCTCTCACACGCTCTGCCACCTGCGCCAGCGCGTCGGCCCGCTCTTTGCCCAGCACCGCCCGCATCACGGCCTGCGCCTGCGGCTCTGCGCTTTCAGCCATGGCCAGCACCTGCTGGCGCGGCGCGACCACCGCTTCGAACAGCTCCACCGGCGCGGTCGGTTCAAGCGCCGCACGCACATCCTCCGGCGTGGCATAGCGCGCCGTCACCAGTGAAAGCCCCGCCGCGCGCTCCGCCTCTTCCAGCGGCACCCTCGGCATGGGGATCGATGCGCTGAAGTCCAGCGGCTCTGGCATGATCGCATCCACGTCGACCAGCGGCGCGGCATCGATCGCGCTGGGCTGGGCTCCATCCGCCGCATCGAGCTCGGCGAGCTGGCGATCAATGTCGGCAAGCTGGCTGTCGATCGCAGCAACCGGGTCGCCACTATCGCCCGCTGCCCGCGCCGTACCGGGCGCTGGCGTGCTGCCCATCTTGCGATGCGCCCAGTCGATGACCTGGCCTACCGTCTTGCCGCGCAGGATTGATCCGTTGGCATTGATCGCATCCGGCGAAAAGATCGAGGCAGCAGGCGCATTCCTGTCGGCTCGCAGCAGCTTGGCAGCTGTCTCGGCTCCTGCAAAATGGGCAAGGTACAGGTTGCCTGCACTGTCGTTGAACCCGGCGCGCGCCAGCACCCGCGTGTTGTAATCTATCAGGTCATCCATCAGGATTTCCTGATAGCGCGGGTCGCTGCGCTTGGCCGCGATCTGGGCATCGCTCATGCCCTTGGTGCCATAGCGCCGCTTCCAGAATGTCAGCCACGTGGGCGTCGTGAACTGGTACGTGCCATAGGCCGATGAATTCGGGTTCTTCGCCCTCGGGTTCAGATTGCTCTCGGTAATGCCGATGTTGCGCTTCAGCACCGCCCTTCCGCTGCCCGTTGCCGCCCCGGCGGATGGCTGCATCACGGCCGCCGGTCGCACTGCGCGCGGCGGCGGCGCATCGCTCCCGCCGGCATCCGCGATGATGCGGCGCATCATGTCGCCCAGTTCTTCCAGATGCGCCATGTCGCCTGCCGGGTCATCGGTGAACGGGCTGGCAGAACGGACGCCTGCATGCACCCGCGAGGTGTCGATCGCCGTGGTCTCATCCGGCGTCAGGTTGCCGCGACCGATCAGGCCCTCGGCCAGGTCCGGCAACACATCGTCCGTCACTGCGTCCCAGTCCATCGTGCCGCGCAGCTTCTCGGGTAAATGGGGCGCAATCTTCTGCCATGCCCGCTGCTGCGCCGCCTTGGGCAAAGCCTTGATGGCCCCCCAGTTGTCGCCGACATACTTGCCTGCCCCGCCCAGCACACCGCCCACCACAGCCGCCCCGGCAATGTTGATCGCCGCCTCTTGGCCGGTCAGCTCCTCTCCGCGCCGTGCGCGGTTGCGCGCGACCACCGGCTGCTGCGCAGCCTCGAACGCCGTATTGACCACGGCCTCGCGCAGGATGGCGCTGCCTATCGTCTTGGCCCCGCCGCCAAAGATCGTGGTGACCAGGTTCCACGGATCCTTCAGGCCGACCGCAGTACCGCCAATAAATGCTGCCCAGCCCGGCCCGCGGCTAGCGGTATAGGCGTCCTCTTGCGATGCACCGCCGCGGTTGAGAACATTCTGTTCGAATGTCGCGCGATCGCTGGGCAGGTCTTTGAACGCCCCGGGCCGCTGCTTGCGCATCCACTGCACCGCTTCCCACAGCGCGTCACGATCGTACAGGCCATCGACCCGCTCGCCGGTATTGACCAGCGATTCCGCAATGCCGACTTTCCAACCGTCGGGCTTTTCGCCCGCCTCGATCAGCGCCTCGGACAGGCCCTTGTACGCATCGATGATCCGCAGGTCCTGCGTGGTCGATAGGTCATCGTCTTCGACCCGCCCCGCCGCCATCAGCGTATCGAGAATGCCGGGCGCTGGCCCGTCGCTCCCGCGCGAAGGCAGCGTGTCGATGGCGATACTGCGCCGGGAGTTGAGCCGCGCGCCGGTCATCGGCGCACCTTCGGCGGTATCTTGACCAGCATGGGCCCGCCGCCCTCCCTCAGAATTAGCTCACCCTGCCGGTCGCGGAACTGGTACACGGGGCGACCGTCCGGGTCATCGCGCACATATTCGGGGATCGTATGCTGCGTGATGAAGTCCTTCGGAATCTTGCCGCCGCGCGGGTTCCGGGCAGGCGCAAAATCGTAGCGATGGATCGACCTGATGAACTCGCTTTCGGTATAGTCATCGGGCAGCTGCACTTTCTCCTCGAGATAGGTGCCGATCCCGCCCTGCATCACGCCGTTCGGGCGCTGCGTGGCGCCGAACACCTGATTGACATAGTGCCCGAACGCCTTCTCGTCGAACGCCGCCCTCCCGCGCGATGCCGATGCAGCGGTGTAGATATCGGCGGCCACATCCAGATAGGCGTCATACTCCGGGCCAAGCTCGCGCCGCACGCGACCGAGGAATTTCTTCATCGCCGGCTTGACCTTTTCGTCGGGGGCCAGCTCCTTTCGCGTTTCCGGCATCGCCCTGCCTTCCACCGCCAGCCCGCGCATCTTGGCCCCCAGCAACGAGACGATGCCCAGCCCATCCTGCGCCTCATTGGCGATCTGGAACCGCGTCTCCCGGTCATATCCGTCCAGTTCCCGCAGAACCGCGAGCACTCCCTGCGGACCCTCGGCCAGCATCGCCTTGTACCTGGCCCCCTGTTCGGTCACCCGATCTTTGCGAATATCCTGCATCTTCTGCAGCGACAGACGATCCGTCACCGTCGCCTTGTCGCCCGCCCGCGCGATGCGCGCCTGCACCGTGCTGATCGCCGTGTCGATCTGCCGGATCGAAGCGCCTTGCAGCGACGCCGCGGTCTGGTTGACGATCGTCAGCTTCTCGATCTCATACTGGTCGGAATCCGTGCCGATTTGCTTGGCGATTGCGGCGGCGCGCTGCAACTGCGCTGGGCTGGCGACGCCATCCTCGGCACGCTGGACGATCCCATCATATTCTTCCTTCAGCCCGGCCTCGGCTTCACGCTGCGCCCTTTCCGCTTCCAGTTCCGCTCGCTCGCGCGAGAGGCCAACCTGACGACGCAGCTGCTTCATCTGCTCATCGTCGAACACACCATTGACCAGGCCACTGTCCAGCAGCGCCCCGGCTTTTTCATGCTGGCCCTTGTCGCTAAGCCCCGTGATCAGTGCGCGGGTAAAGGCCTGCGCATCTTCGCGCGCCAGCTTGGCCTTGGTGTTTCCGTCAACGCCCTCGAGCGCCGCCAGTATCTGCCCGGACTGCACCAGCGCTTGGCGCGCGGTCTCATCGGACATCGTCTCATAGATGTTGTTGCTCTGCGTCTCGCGCCAGACCGCGTAGTTATCGGCCTGCGCTTGCGATCGCGCCTTGCCCTCGATGATCTGGGCATTCGCTATCTGCTCGCTTTCGAACTGCCTTGTGATCAGCCCGAAGCGGAGCTGCACTTCCTCGTCCGGGTCGAGCGATGCCCTGAAATTGGCCATGCGACCCTGCACATACTCCTGGACTTTTACGGCATAGTCTTTGCCCGCCACATCAGGCGGATTGTTCGCCAGCCAGACGCGCATGTCGGCCTGCTCTTGGGCGTAGCGAGCGAAGCCGTCTGTGAACGAGACCTGCCGACGCTGCTGGCGTTCCCGCTCGGCAATACGAGCGTCGATATCGTCCACGGTGTCCCGCACCTGCTGGCGCTGCTGCTGGTCCTGCAGCATCTGGCCAGCGGCACCGGCCAGCGCATCGCCCACGCCGCTGGTGGCATAGCGGCGGTCTGCCGGTTGCAGCGCGGTGACGGTAGGGCGCACGCGCGCCCGGATCGGCTGCATGCCCATCAGCGCGGCCCCCTCCAATTCAGCACCGGGTCAAACCGGCCACTGTCCATGCCCATCGGGTCAAGGCGGCGACGCGCCAGCGAACCGGCGGGCTGGCGTGCAACCAGCGAACTGCCCGGCAGCGGAATCCCCGTGCCGCTTTCGCGCGGCAGCATGCTTGCGCGCTCGCGCCCGCGCGCCGCGCTGATGGCCGCTGCATCGCCAGCGCCCGAAGCTGCCGACGCTGCCTGCGTTCCGATATTGATGACATCGCGGAACAGCTGCGCCGTCGCGCCGCGCCGGATCACCTTGGCCTGGTAACGCAGTCCCGCCGCCTGGTCCGCCGCCTGCTGCCGCAGGTTCAGAATTTCGAACTCGGCTTCCTGCGCGCTCTCGCCGATCAGGTCCAGCGCGGATCCCGTGCCGATCGCGATGCCGCTGCCTGCCCCCGCCGCCAGCTGCTCGCCGATCGCCGCACGGCTTTCCCGGCGCATTTCCTGCCCCTGGATCGCGCCGTCATATTCGGTGCGGCGGGCATTCTCGGATAGCGCCTTGGCCTCGTTGCGCGCCGCGCCGAATCTGTCCAGCGCGCCCGTCAGCGACGAAAACGCCTGCAGGCCGATCAATACCCCCGCGCTCATCCTTGTGCCTTTCGCTTCAGCTCATACAGCATCATGTCGCCCCCATCGGGCGCGGCATGGCGCAGCACATGTGCGGGCTCAAAGCCCAGCAGCTGCGCCCAGCGGTGCCCCGCCTCGTAATCCACGTGCACCAGCGTATCGATGCGGGTGTATTGCGGGTGAAAGTCCAGCATCAGGCGGCAGGCCCGCGTGATCGCCACGAAATCATGGCGCTTGCCATCAGCCATCACGCACCAGGCCGTGGCATAATGCGGATGCGTCTGGCGCAGCCCCGCCAGGCACAGCAGCGGCCCGTCAATGCCGCGCGTGAACGCCTGCGCCGGGCCGCTTGCCGCATATTCGCGGCCCTGCGCCAGCGTCACCAGCCCGGCCTCGCCCAGCGCGATCTGGCCCTGCTGCACGGCAATATCCACCATGTCGGCGGGCTTGAAGGGTCGGATAAAGATCACCGCTGTTCCACCGTCATGTAGTGCGTGATCGCCAGCAGCGTTGCGGGGTGCGGCGCAACCCGCGACACGCGCACCCGCGCGCGCCGATCATGCTCGCCGCCGGGCTCGAATATCTGTTCGCCGGTCAGCGGCGTGAACGCCTCGTTGAACGGGCTGTCGGATCGCTGCACGGGCAGCACACCCACGTCCTGCCCATGCACTTCCAGCGCCAGCGCCATCGATCGCCACACGCGCATGTGCACGCGAAAGATGCGCTTCTTCTTGCCCTGCGCCGGGCCATTGTCGCCGCCGGCTTCCGGTTCCAGCAGGTCCATATAGGCCGGGAACGGCAGGCCGAATGTCACCTTGCTCGCGGCATAGGGCAGCGTCAGCACGCCCGCCGCGCTCACCGTTTTCAGCCCCGCATATTTGCCGTCGGCCAGTATCTCGACCTCGCGCCCCTGCAGCCAGTCGATATCGCTGATCGTCGTCACCGGGCTGCCTTCATACACGCCCGCCGCATCGCTCATGATGATATCGCTATCGTCATCGCTGCTGTGCCGCACCCGGCTCATGCGCAGCATCAGATGCTCGCTGCCCAGCTGCGCGATGCACCACAATTCCGCGCGCTCGCCCGCCTCGTCGCTGATCGTGCAGATCGACTTTGCCGATAGGCCGGGTGCCAGCTTGCGCACTGCCCAGCCAAGCGCCTGCTCGGTCGGCAGATACAGCGCCGCCGCCAGCGTGCCGTCACCCCGGCAGGCCCATAGGTGCTTTTCGGTTTCCTTGGCCCATGCCAGCTCGACAAAGCCCGGGTCGCCAATGTCATCGGCAAAGCGGGTCAGGTCCGGCGCTTCATAGCGGTCGCGCTGCAGCTGATAGCCGAACTCGACGATCTTGCGCTTGGCGCTCTGCACGAACACCGCGCGCCCGTCGATCATCACCGGGTTCTGGATGGCGCTGCCCGCATTGCTCTGCATGTCGATCGCGATATTGCCCGGGCCGATGCCGCTCGCGGCATTGCTCGGCCCCATCACATATTCGGCAATCGCCGTGCCGATCATCAGCCGCGTCTCGGCCATCAGCCAGCGGATCGGGTTGGGATTGGGGATCGTGACGCGAAACGCCATGTCCAGCGTGATCGCGCCGAACTCGTTATAGGCTGCCATGTTCTCGAAATCGCCGATGACGCTGCCGTCAATCGTCGAATCCTTGGCGACGATCAGCCGCTCCTGCCAGATCGCGCCGCAGCTCGGCCAGCCCCGGCGCGGGCTGAATGCACCAAAGGCCCAGCGCCAGGTGCCATAGGCATAGGCCACGCCGGTTTCGATCGGCTCCCACGGGGTTTCCTCGGGGGGGCGATAGCCGCCGGTATAGTCATAGGTGCCGCTGGCCGTGAACGGCAGGCGGCGCTGCACCGTGCCGGTCACGGTCTCGGCATCGGTAAAGCCCGTAATCTGCACGATCCCGAATCGATCGTGCAGATACTCCCACTGCACCCCGCCAGCGGCCTTGTTGTTGATATCGGTGCCGCTGCCCATGCCGTCCCATTCGACGCCCTCGCCATGGATCGGCGGCACGGTCCCCGTCTTGCCGCCAGCGCCCACCCCGGCGCAGCGATAGACGCGATCGCTCCACTGGCGCAGTTGACCCACTGCTATCGTGATGCCTGGCTCCCATGAAGGGATATCGCCCAGGTCGCCCGCCTCGATGCGGAACAGCCCGCCCACATCGCCCGCCGCAAAGATCGCCGCATTGCAGCTCAGCGTGATCGATCCGGTCACGCCGCTGGCGCTCACGATCACGCCCTCGTCGCGGTTCTGCCGCTCGAACGGCCCCTGCTTGAACTCGATCGCGGTCAGCGTGAAGGTGGTCGCGCTGGTGCGCGTCAGCTTGCGCGGCTGCACATCGGGGTGGAACAGGTAAAGCACGTCCGCCGACTGCACATAGAACAGCCGCTTGACCTGGTCGTAGGTATAGGGCGTCGCAATCTCGTAGGGTGCGCCGCCGGAAAGGATTTGCCCGCCATTGGTCCAGAAGCGGAAATAGCCCGCTCCGGCCTCGATCACATAGCCCTGGGTGACGTTGAACTCGAACGGGATGCACCGCGCCGCTTGCTTGCACTTCTCGATGAACTGAAAGCCCGGCGCAGCTTCAGCCGGTCCCTGCAGCAGCGGCAGCCAGCCCACCATCTGCTCCACCGATATCGAATAGATATTCTGATCGATCCGCCCCTGCATGCGCGGGCTGATCTGACCGCCGTTAAAGCTGGTCTGGCGCGGAGAAACCGTGCTCATCAGCGATATCTCACATAGCGGCCCCCACGGCCCGTTCCACCATGGCGGGCAGACAGGATGCGCGATTGTGCCACCACATTCCCGCGCTCGCGGTCGCCGCTGGCCAGCCCGTCCAGCTTCTTGGCCTCGCGCACCGCCTCGTCACGATCGTTCAGCAGCCGGTCGCGCAGCCCCTTCTGCTCGGTCGCGGACTCGCACATTTCCAGCGCCAGCTGATAGCTCATCGCGGTGATGAAGCTGCTCGACCAGCGCGTCACGTCCTCGTTGCGATAGATGAAGCGCGCCGGAATCGGCCCCTCGTCATTGCACAGCAAAAACCCGTCTTCCTCGACTGCAAACACATAGTCGCGGTCATCGCGCGCGGGCGGCAGCCAGCGCAGGCAATCGGCGGGCAGACGGAAGCGATAGGACCATCCGAACGCGGGCACCGTCTCGGTGTCGCGTTCCAGCATCTGGCGCTTGGTGGCGAAATTCCAGGGATGCAGCGAAAGCACGGTATCGCGCGCGCCATCCCATACGGCCTTGACCCGCTGCGCCGCGTTCGTGGAGCTGTCGATCGAATCGATGCGGCTGTCTTGGCCAAGCAGCACATAAGCCCGGTTCGCAATGCGCGTCACGCTCTGCTGCACGGCCATGGCTTTGTTCCTGTATAATTAGTGAAAAGGCGGCGCTGGCGGTCGGTTTTCCGTTCCCTGTTGATCCAAAGGGCCGACCGCCAGCGCCTGTTCGCGCCGGATCAGCGGCCCGAATAGAAAAGCGTCACGCGCACGATGCCCGCGCCGGGCAGGTCCGCCGTGCCGCTGGTCATGATGACCATGCGATCGTCGTCCGAAGGCGTCGCCCCCTTCTGCGCCACGCTGCCCCATTTCACCTCGGCCTCTGCCGTGGTGCCATAGGCCTTCAGCGCGCCAAAGATCGCATCGTCGCCGACGATCCCGAACTTCAGCTGCGAGGTGGTGAGGCTGACGCTCGACTGCACCATGATCCCTTCATAGCCGCAGCCGCGCGGCAGCTTGAAAAGGTTGTTCACCGTGCCCGCCACCTTGTCCACCGTGGACGAGGCAAGGTTGAGCGTTGCCGTCTTGATGCGCAGCTTCGCATCCTGGCGGCGACCGTCGCTCTTCTTGGCGGGGCTGACGCTGCCGTCCGTCACGCCGATCAATTCTGCTGCATTACCCATTTCGATAACTCCGATTGAAAGCCTCTGGCTCCCATCCGGGGCGGCAACCGCCGCCCCTTCAGGCGGTCAGTTGCATTCGACGATGAAGCACTTGTCCTCGTTGGTGCGCGACGCGCGGCCACAGGTATAGGCAGCGAACTGCGTGCTGTGGTTCTTGTCGGCGCGCTCGTCGACCTTGGTGGTGAAATCCAGCCAGGTGCAGAACGCCATGCCGCTGTTCACCCACACCGGGCAGCGACGATGGCCGCTGCCATTGGTGGTCAGGCCCGCCGCATTGACGCGCTTGAACGCCTTCGGGTTGGTGAATTCCACCGGCCAGAAGACGATGCCCAAAAACGGCGAAGGCTCGCCATCCTGCAGCGCCTGCTTGGCATCCTCGCTCATCGGCGTGTAGCGGCGGCGCTGGCTGTCCGGGTTGTAGCGGCTGTTCAGGAACTGGTCGATCTCGAACAGATCGTCGACTTCCTCGGCCGTGATCAGCATGTTCAGCTGCTCGGCCTGGGTATCGACGAACCGCTGACGGGCCAGCTTGCGCACCTGGCGCAGCTTCTTCAGCGTCAGGCCGACATGCGTGCCGGCAGTCTCTCCAAAATCGGCGGCAATGATGTTCGCCGACTTGAACGGAACCGACGTCAGGCCTTCTTCGCCGGTATAGGCCGGGCCATAAAAGCCTTCCAGCCACTTGTCGTCCTGGTAGCGGCGGATGGCCTTGGCCACGCCCACCGCCAGCGGCGATCGCAGGCCGACCTCGGTGGACATTTCGTCATCCGGGTCCAGCAGCGGCGCGACCGAAGCGCGCTTGGGCTTGTGGATCCAGCGACGCTCGACATCGGTGTCGGTGTTCTTGGTATCACCGTTCCGCTCATCGATTTCCTCGGCATACATGTCGTCGAAGCGATCGGTGATCTGCTTCTTGCTGCTGGTCGAATTATACTGGGTAGCCATGGGCTTGAGCATGCCCGGCTGCTGGTTCAGCTGAAACTCGACCGACTTTTCATATTCGACGGTGCGGGTCGTATCAGCCCAATTCTCGATTGCCATTGTAAGTCTCCCGAAGGACCAAAGTTGCTATGTCTGGTGGCTTCGATCGGGGTGACTGCTGCACGCAGGGCCAATCTGGTGGAGATATCGCGCCCACGTTCCGCGCCGCTGCTTTCGCTGGTTTGCACCGGAGCCATGCGGCGGAACGCGCGCATCGGGGTGGCCGGAAGAGGTTGCGCCCGCATCACTGAAGACGCGGGCGCATGATTTTCACAAATGGCGAAACTTGTCAACGCATCGCGCGTTGAATTTCACGCTCGGCGTTGACCGCGCAGCTGCGCGATCCGCGCAATCAGCTGGTTGTGCTGCGCCAGCGCCGCCGCATCGCCCCGGTTGATCTTCGCGGCAAACTCCTTGTCGGCCAGCAATTCCTTGCTCTTGGCCTCGGCCTGTTCCAGCGAAAGCGCGGCGATATTGGCATCCATGGCCGGGTCGCCATCGACGCGCTGCATCTCGCCCGACATTTCGGCCAGCTTCCACATGAACGTCATCAGGTTGTTGCTGCCCAGCGCCTTTTCGGCATTGCTCACCGTCGCCTCGTCGACGCCCAGCTTCTTCATGAACGCCTGCACCTGGCCCAGCTCCTGCGCATAGGCTGCACCGCGCTCGGCCTTGAACGCCTCGACCGCCTGGTCGGCCTGCTGCGCCAGCGCCTCGGCCTGCGCATTGTTGGCCGCGACGATTATTTCCACCTGCTTCGGGTGCAGCCCCGCCTGGTGGAACACGCCGCGCATCGTCTCGGCATATTCAGTCGGCTGACCTTCCGGCACCTCAATCTTGTAGGCATCCGGCGTCTCGGGGCGGATGGCGGCGGCAAAGGCGTTGAAGCTTTCCTCGCTGTCGCCGGGCTGCGGCACACGGGAGCTCGCGACGCTGCGCGCTTCGATATGGCCGCGCGCCAGCTCGTCGATCGACTTGTAGCGGGCCAGCGTGGCGTTGCCTTTCAGGTCATCGGGCAGCGCGTCCAGCCAGCTGGCAGCACCGCCGCCGCCCTGCCCGCCATCGCCACCGGCAGCAGGCGGCGCGGCCAGTGCGCCAGCGGCACCGCCCCCGGATCCCGCTGGCGCACCGCCGCCGCCCTGCCCCTGATCGCCCGTGCCATTCTCATCCGCCATTGCCGTCCCTTTCCAGTTTGCGCAGCTGCGCGTTCAAATCGTTCATTTCGCTCGGGTCCATGTCGATCACGCCCAGGATGAACAGCACCAGGTCGCGCATGCCGGACTTGTGCGCCATCGCGTGCGCGCTCTCCGAAAAGGCGGTGCGGTGCATGCCTGCCTGCCGGGCGATATCGTGGATGAAATAGGCGGCACTCGGCTTCAGCTCGCCCGTCGCCTCGTCATAGAACAGCGCGCGATAATTCTGGTGGCGCTCGCTCAGCCGCGCCAGGCGGCGCATCATCGCGCCGCGCTCTTGCTTCGCCGCACCAAGCGACGCGCGGATTTCCGCCGCCAAGCCCCCGTTGCTGCTCATGCGCCCATGCTCACCTGCTGCAGCGAGCTGGTCGCCTGCGCGATAGCGGGCAGCGCCTCGATCAGCGATTGCGTGCCCTGCGCCTCGGCATCGGCCTCCCGCTGCGCGTCGCGCTCGTCATCACTGGCCTGGAACGACGCTGGCACCGCCAGCACCCGCGACAGCCCGGTTAAGACCTTCTCGAACGGCAGGGTCTGGTTCAGAATCGGAATATGACGCTCGGGGTCCAGCTGCATCTGCGGCGCGACCGCTTCCAGCAACCGCATATAGCCCACGATCTGGTCGGCCTTCTGCGCGCGGCCAAGCGGATTGTCGAAGCGGTTTTGCATCATGCCGCCCGCTTCGATCACTTCGCCGGGCATGTCGTCGAACAGCCCCATCTGGTCCATCAGGTCCAGCTCGCGATCGGTCATCGGGCCAAACCACTCGGTTTCCTGCCGCGCCAGCGGAGAAAGCAATATGCCCTTCTCGCTGATCCGCTCGAGCGTTTCCTGCACGTTCACATGCGTCTTCACCTCGCGGTTGCTGAACAGCATGTCGGCAAAGAACGCGCGGCGGATGATCTGCCGCGTGCTTTCCTGCAGCGCCATCAGCGGATTGGCATCGCCGCCCTCGTAGAGCGGCCTCACGGTCGGGTTGCCGCGATAGTCCAGCCCCCCATAAGTGATTTCGCGCGACGCATAGCGGATCGTCTGGTCCAGCATGTCATCATGCGCCAGCAGCGGCGGCATCGCGCTCATTTCGCTGATAAGCACCAGGTCCATCATCACCTGCTGCGCCGCCTTGATATCGGGCAGCACCGTGACCGCCGGCGATCGCGCATATTTCTCGTTGGGGCTCTGGCTGAAGCGCGAATAGATCAGCGGGTTGGTGTTGAAACCGCCCTCGCCGAACGCTTCCTTGCACTCGACGCACAGATAGCAGCCGATCCAGAACTTGCCCTTCCAGGAAAGCGGCGTGTCGGGATTGGGGCGCGGGTTGACTTCGATCCGGTGGATGAAGGTGAACTTCTCGTGCTGCGAGTTGGGGTTGCGGGCCTTTTCCAGCACCTTGCCGGGCAGCTTGTCGCCCCATTTCTTGAACGCCGCCTCGGCAGTCAGCGTGAACTTGCGGTGCGTGCGGATGACATTGCCCTGGAAATCCTCGTCGATCCAGACGGTGCCCACATGCTCGCTGCTGTAGCGGAATCCCACCGGCCTGCCGGTCAGCCGGTCATAGCGCATGTCGACCCACATGGCCTGCGGGCCGAATGCCAGCAGGCTTGCCACGCTCTCGTTGCTCTGGTTGACAAAGCCGCTGCGCGCGTCGTGGCGCAGCTGCAGCAGCTGGGTGGTCTTCAGCTCATACCAGGCCATCACGCGCTGGTTGTTCAGCAGCGCCTCATCCTTCGGCTCGAGCATCTGGTAACGCTGGCCGCGCGGCATCACATGGCTGACGAAATTCGACACGCCATCCTCAAGCGCCTGCGCCGCGGTGCTGTCGAAAATCTTGTTGGTCTGGCTCGATCCCTCGGATTGCTGGACCGTGAAACTGGCCTGACGGGGCAAGACCAGCTCGGCAATCTCCTGCCACATGGCATCGAACGTCGAACGCTCGCTCTCCATGCGCGCCTGGTCTTTGATGATCTGCTCTGCATTGAACATGTCTGTCTTGCCCCGTCAGGTGGAGTGTGCGCTGGGGTCAGCAGCGCCAGGCAATGGATTCGGCAGGGAACGTCACCGGCCTGCCGCCGCCGATCGCGATGGCGCTGCCCAGGTCGCATCGCAGGCCGCAATCGGCCTGCTTGCCGTCGCTGGCAGGGATCAGCCAGCATTCGGTGAGCGCGTCCAAAGGATAACTGGCGGGCACATGGATGGGTGTCTTCAGCAACAGCGAACCGCCATCGGCCTTCAGGTCCGTGCGCGTCACGGCATGGCGAAGGTCGATATTGAACCGCTTGCCATCGGCAAACATCACCAGCAGCTGCTCAGCGGCCTGCACGCGCTCGACAATCTCGGCACGCGGCACTTCGCTGCCTGCGATATGGGCATGGAACTCTGCCGAAGCCTGAAGCTCGACCGCACGGGCTTCCGCCGCCTTCTCGCGGGCTTTCTGTTCCTCGCGCTGCTGGCGCCGCTCGCGATTGCGCTGATCCTGGTCGGCCTTGCGCTGCTCGGCCAGCTGGGCGTCCTGCAGCTCCTTTGCCGCGCGCTCGGCATCGGCCAGACGCCGCGCCTCGACCTCGGCCAGCATCTGCGGCAGCGCATCGCGCACGGCGGCGACAGCGATGGAGCTGATCAATTCCGCCTCATAGTCTGAAAATCCAGACGTCGTGAAGAAAGGCTTATCCCCGCCGCTGCCAGCATCGCCTGCAGGGGCATTCTGCCCAGCATCCGCATCCTGGGTGCCAGCGGCATCGTTCTGCGAATTTTTTTCTGCGCCGTTTGGGCTGGTTTCCGTTGTGTTTTCAACGGCTTCGCTCTCGCCGCCCTTGTCTTGCGGTAAAACATTCTTGGCCTTGGTCATGGCAGCTTCCTTTCAGTTTGAAGCGATTAATCCAGCACGCACCAATCTTCGGCGAGCGCATCAGTCTGCGAGCAAAGCCACGGCACGACCTGCCCATCGGCAGTCTTCATGTCGATGTGCGCGTGATAGTTGACCTCGGTGCCCTCGGGGTAGATGCCCAGCAGAGGCGGTCGGTTGACCTTGAAGGTCGAGCCAGGGACCAGAAAAAGGAACATGCCCTTGCCGTTCCAGCCCGAGCGTGCCACACGATGGCCGCGCTTAAGCATTTCGAGCGCATGGCCGAAATTCATCTCGCCTGACAGGCGATAAGCTTCTTCAAAGGCTTCAGGCGGCGACCAAGACACATAGCCGTCGGGATAAACGACCTTGTAGCCCAGAACGCCGTCGCGTTCTTCGGTTTCAGCTTCAACAACTTTGGTGCCAATAAACGTTTTCATGGCTCGGTCCTTCGCTTGATCGCCGGGGTCAGGTGCCCAGCAGCACCTTCGCCGCACCGCGCGGCGCTTCTGCACCGGCGCTGCCGGTAACGACATTGGCGGCATATCCCGCACGGCGGGTCAGCGCGTCGCTGCGCATCGCGGCCTCGCGCGCCTCGTTTCGCGTCGCCACCGGCTGCGCCACAGGCTGCTTCGGTTTCTTCACCAGGCTCGGCATCAGCAGCCCTGCAACGCCGCCCAGCACTTTCCCGAAAACGGACATGTCAAGCTCCCCTTGGTCTGAAATAACCCCGGCCATAATCGACCTTCGGCCTGTGCCGTTGCGCAGAGGCGCGGCGCTGGCGCTCGCGCGCATCGCTGTCTTCCCAGCCATCGAACTTGGTGAAGCCCAGCACCAGATACTGGTTGGCATCGTGCACATGGCTGAAGTCGTTCTTCAGCGGCTCGTCTTTCCACCGACCGCCGCCGGTCGAATACTGCACGCGCGTGGTCACATAACCCCGGTTGAAGCCCTCGCGCAGCACCTTGCAGCGGTCGGAAATCACGAATTTGGGGACGGAATCGATCGATCCCTTCAGCACATCGCGCACGGCTTCTAGGCGCGGACCGATCCGGTTTCCTCTGACCGGCGCGGGCTTGATTTTCAGCTTCGCGCCGATCGCGGTCTCGTTGAAACCCGCGACAAAGCGGATGATCCAGGCGCGGTCTTCCTCATTCTTGGCGCTGTCGCCATCCCAGGCAGCTGGGTCGCTCCAATTCAGGTCGGCAAGGCGGCAACCGCCAAAGTTTTCGTTCCAGTATTCGCCGCACTGCTGGCCGAATTCCTTGGCCCCCAGCTTTTCCAGCACAGCTGTCTTGCCGGGCTTGTAGATCACGACCTCGTCGACGACGCGGATCTGGCCATTCGGCATTTTCTGGCCGAACAGGCAGGCAGGCGTGTTCCCGCCATCGAGCGCCAGGCTCACCGGCACGCGCGGATCGACCTTCAGGTCGCGCACGCAATGGCGTTCATCGCTATACTGGGTATAGACCGGATTGCCGTCGCGCACCGCGCCGAACTTGTTGTGGATGAAGCGGCGCTTTTCCTGCTCGCTCATGCCGATCTGGATGCGGTCATAGTAACCGGGTGGCAGATTGGCCAGGTTCTCTGCACCGGCATCGAGCCCGCCGGGCTGCACATGGAAATTCACGCGGAAATTGTCGCCGAATACCTTGCGATATTCGCGCATCTGGTCCTCGGTCAGGCCGATATTCTTGTTGACGTTGAAGTCATAGGTCCAGTTGTCTTCCGCAGGCGCGTTCATGTCGCCGATCAGGCCAGACCATCCCCCGATGGGCGTGCCCGGCGGGCGATAGCGGCCAAGGCGCGGGAAGCCGTATTTGAACACGTCGTAGTGCAGCGTGTCCATTTCGTTGAGCCACAGCCCGGTCAGCGCCAGGCCCTTGAAAAGCTCCTCGGCAGACTGCGATTCCACCGCGCGGAACAGCACCTCGAGATACAGCCGCATCACCTGCCCGCCGGCGATGGGGATATCGATGTTCAGCTTGTGCGTGTTCTGCCGCAGGTTGTAGTTTTTCTCGGTCTTGGGGAACCACATGAACCAGTCGGCCATGATGTTCGCCTCAAGGTGCCCATAGGTGTCGCGGACGATGCACCAGCGCGCCCGGCGCACGCCATCCGGCCCCGGCGGCTGCCACATCACCGAATTCAGCACCTTCTGCATGCCGGTGGTGGTCTTTGCCGACCCATAGGGGCCCATGATCGTGCTGACCGCCGCCTTGTCGGTGCGAAACGCATGCGCCACCGGGCCAACCTGCCGCATGGTCATACCCTTGGCAGCGGCCATCAGGTCGCCGTAGCGCGGCAGGGCTTCCGGCTCCAACTCGTCAAGCTCGATCGAGGCGAGCCGCTGGCGGATGCGCTCGGCTTCCTGCAGCTGCCGCGCATTCTCGACCGAAAGCGAGCTGGGCGGCACGTCGCGAAGCGTCTGGGCCCGCGCCAGAAGCTCGGTCCATGCGGTCAGATCGCGAAGGCCGATCAGCTCACCCGTCAGCATCATCGCGCTCCACGGGCTCGAACTCGGCAAACTGCATGTGTTCCAGGTCGGATTCCTGCAGATCGACCTCGGCAAACTCGGCCAGATGCGCCGGATCGGTCAGGCCCGGAATGTTCAGGATCACATCGGCCTTGTGCGTCACGTCGATCGCCACCGGCTGCTTGCCGTGGACATAGGGCGCAACCTCTTTCAGCGCGTCCCTCTTGATCTTCATGGCCTTCTCGGCCAGGTCACCGGGCTTCAGTGCATAGCGGTGCAGTGCCTGCATCACGCTCTCGGCCAGGTCCGTCAGCGCCTCGCGCTGCTCCTTGGTGGCATTGGCGGGTAGCTGGGCAATTTTCGCCGTCAGCGCCTCGGCCATTTCGGTCAGCTTTTCCTCGACCTTGCTGTTGCCGGTCGCGATCAGCAGCGTTTCCACCATCTGGTCCAGCGGCATAAAGCCGATACTGGCCAGCTCCATCACCGGATCGCCATAGGTCTGGCACACCAGCTGCGCGATTTTCTTACTCGCCTTGTTGCGCGATCCCGGCGGCCGACCGCGCCCGCGCGCCCGCATCTGGCGAAACGCGTCCTGCGGCAGCCTGCCGTCCTCGTCGCGCAGCAGGTCCAGCTGCTCGACGCTGCCATCGACGCCGAACAGGCCGCGTCCGATGACCGTTTCCTGCACGGCAGCGGCGATGCTCACATCGGTTGACATGCCAGCGCCCCCGCCATAGCCTGCCCGCCCCGGCTCCCCTGGCCGACCACCGCAGCACAACGCAGGCCCGATGCTCCCCGACCCATTTCCATCGCTGCTTTTCTGCCCGGTTCACCCCGGTTTTCTGCCGTTTTTCGGCTGATTTCGCGCGTTTCGGCGCGGCCCGCACCCCCGACCCCATTGGGCCGGGCTAACGTTCCGCGCACCCGCCGATTGCAATCATGGGCGACGGGGCCGGATCGGCCTCGATCGCCTTGGGCGAAGCCCTGAAATTCTGGCCTGCGTGAACGCGACCCCCCTGACACACGGGCGCGCGAGGCGAAGGGGGGACGCCCCCCGGCCATGGCCGGGTGCCTCCTGGACGCCCCCCCCGCCCTGCCGATCGGCGCGGCGACCCCGCGCGCGAAACCGGCAGTTAACCGCACGGCACAATAAAAGCGCGTCTTTTCAATGATATGGGCGATACCATGCGACGGCAGCCATGCGACGCAGTGCGGATCGAGGCCGCTAAGCGCCTGATTCCGCACGGTTTGGACGCGGCAGCTGACCCGGCTCCCCAGCTCGGCCCAGCCACCGCGCCCGATCCGCCAGGCAGCCGCAGCGCCACCCGCGAATTTCCCCGGAACCGCGCACGCACGCCCCCTCAACACCCATTCAGCGCCAAGCGCCGAATATCCGCCCCTTAGAATAATCGGGCCAGCTGGCGGCGATCGATCGCGGGAGGCGGCGACGGTTCCCATGGGGCGCAGGAAATACACAAATGGCGAAACCCGAGCAAGAGCGCCGCCCAATGTTCCGATTGTTCCGATGCAAAAAGCCCGTTGGAACAGCCGAGCGGAACATAATTAGCTATATATCACAATGGGTTATGAGGAATAAAAGGCAGTGTTCCGCTTGTTCCGATGATCTACGCGCCCGCACACACGATCACGCGCACATCGCGGCGCGAGGCCTTCGCCCATTTGACCGGAACAACCGGAACACGCTGAAAAACCACGCTATATCAATGCTTTGAGAATGTTCTAGCACCATCGACCAGACGGAACACCGGAACAACCCCCCCAACCCGCCGCTGGCATTAATTCCCGCCAAGAACGGGTCAGGGCGAGGGCCGGGAGATAGAGGCAGGATGGCGCGGAATAACGCCATGATCGCAACGCGATAGCGAGAGGAATGATGAAAGGCGACGCACCGGCAGGCGCTGCGCGCCAGCCTGTCGCCTTGCTTTGGCGTCTAGGTCAACCTTATGCACTTTACCTATTGACTTTCACAAATGGCGAATATATCTGCCATGACAGGCCCGGCAATTAAGCCGCGCCGAATGGCACAGGAGCCAGCCACAATGAACACCCAGACCATCCGCGATCGTCTTGCCGCCAGCGTCGGTGGCGAACCCCGCCTGGCATCTTTCTTCAACCAGCGCACGATGCGCGACACCGCAAAGCGCGCCGCGCGAGAGCTGGATGACGGCGCGAGCGACTGCGCCGCACTGCTCGAGCGTGTAAAGCGCGCCCTGATCGACGCCGAGCTGATCGATTATCGGCAGTGCACCGACGAGGAACTAACCGAGCGTTATGTGCGCCTCTGGTCCGCCTGGCAGCGCGCCGGATCCCGGGTCGCCAACTGGATGGTGACGGGTCCGGCCAAATTCCCCGTTGCCCGCAATGAAAAGGCGCTGGCTTCAGAAGACCGCCGCTATGCCGAACTGAAGGAATTCACCAGCGGTGCGGCATCGCGCGCCGTCAAGCGCGCCAAGGCTGCCCAGCGTGCAGCGATTGGCACCAGCGGCCTCAAATCGGCTGAGCTGGACGATCTGCGCCGTCGCCTGCAGGGCCGGGAGGATCGGCAGGAACTCATGCGCAGCATCAATGCTGCCATCCGCAAGGCCAGGCTTAAGAGCGGCGCAACCGCCGACCAGGTGCAGCAGGCATGCGCCGCAGCTGGCGTCACGATCGGCGCTGCTACGGCACAGGCGGTCGCCACCCCCAACTATCTCGGCAAGATCGGCTTTGAGAGCTTCCAGCTGTCCAACAACAACGCCGAAATCCGCCGTCTGCGTGATCGTGTCGCTCAGGTCGAGCGGGCACTGGCTGCAGCGCAGGCCGACGAGGAAGCAGGCGCAGCGCCCGCCCGCACCGTTGGCAATTGTGAAATCATCGAGAACGCCGCCGAAGATCGCCTGCAGCTGGTTTTCCCCGGCAAGCCCGATGACCAGCTGCGCCACGCCCTCAAGCGCTACGGCTTCCGGTGGAGCCCGCGCAACGGCGCATGGCAGCGCCAGTTGACCGCCAACGCCCGGCAGGCCCTGTCCTATGTGCTGCCCCTTATCGAGGCTCAAGCCGCCTGACCGCACCCCACCCGCCCGGATCGGGTCCGGGCGGGCATTGTGCGGCCATCCGGTCGGACAGCAACAAAGGAGCGATTTATGTCCCATAACGCTGATAAACCGCTGGACCTGAAATGGTGCAGCTATTCCAAAACCGTGCGTGCCATGCCGTCCAACTATCTGGCAGCAGACCTGAGCCGGATAGATGCGTGCCTTTGGGGCCGGGAAGATGAATTCGGCAACATGTTCGCCGCCGCGCCTGATTTCCTGAAGCACGCTGTTGAAGCAATAGCCGCTTGGGACATGGAAATCGACACGCCGGAACACAATCACGAGGATCGCCTTGAAGCAGCGATTGATGGCCTACGCGCCGCCATCGCCAAGGCGAAAGGCGGTGCAGCATGAGCCGCAGCTACGCATGGCGCGAACCGTGCGAGCATTGCGGCTCTAAAGCCCCTTGCGCGCATTATCCCGAAACGCCCGGCCCGTTCTGGCAGCGCGTCCAGCTGGCTGCCCAGTGCATCGCCAACGACACCGGCACCGGATCGCGCGGGTTCGATGGCTGCTTTGAGCAATATGACGGCGCATTCGTCATCGCCGCGCTCGATCGACTGGCACAGACTGACGCTCGCTTGCGCGCGGGCATCGATCGCCTATGGCGCAGCGGCATCGCTCGAGAGAAATTCGCAGCCCGCGCCGCCAGCTTGGCGCATCTGCGGACGGATCAGCTCGAGCGCGCTGCAGCAGACCATCGCCGCCGCGAGCGCAACACCGGCGGCAGACAGATGGGCCAGGCGGAGTTGGCACTATGACCCAGCTAGACCTATTCGGCACCGCTGCAGCGCCCGCCAGTCAGCCGCAGCGCATTGATTTGCCGCTGCTGCTGGCCGCCAGCCCGCACCACACGCTAGGCGGCGCTCTGCCCGCCTTGCCAGCAAAGCCCGCAGCCCCGGCGCTGGACGTGCAGCCCAACGAACACGGCGTCTATCCCCATGACCTGGCCGAACGGCTCACCTTGCCCTGCACGCGCAAGAACTGGCAGGGCGGTCCTACGGCTGAAATCCGGCTGCTGCACACGCTTCAGGGCTGGATCTATGGCATGGACTACAACACCGAAACCAGCGGCGGCACTTCGCCGCTGTCTGCCGGGTGGGAGGGCTTTTTGCCCGATCGCGCCACCGCCCTGAACATGGCGCGGAAAGAGCTTCTGCGCCGCGTAGAGCGAAAAGACGACAAGAGCGCGGCCCGAATCCGCGCATGGCTGCCAACGCTATTGTGAGGGGCGGAAACGCCCCCACATGGCCAGCGCCGCGCCCGTCACCACGTCCGCCACCTTATAAGCTCCCAGCGGCACCAGAGCCAGCACGGCAAAGCCCGCGATCGAATCCGCCTCGAGCGCCCATATCGCCAGCCACCAGGCCAACACGGCCAGCTTGGCCCATGGTTGCTGAAGCGTCGAGTCACCACCCGCCCGATCGAGCGCGCGGCCAGCGCCAATCGCTATCGCTGCAAAGAACGGCCAATCGAACATGGCCGCATCATGCCACGGCCTGCCGTGCTGTCAAAGGCTCGCGGACGCGCGGTGCGTGCGATCGAGATCAGCAGGTCACGAAACGGCTCGGGCGTCGAGTTGCGAATCCGCGTCTTGTTCTTGCCGCCGATCATCGCCACCACGCCGATGCGCCGCGCCTTTTCATAACCGTATCGATCAATCATCCATTGCGGCAGTCGCTGCTCTCCAAGCGCAAAATTCAAGTCTGGAAGATCGACGGCAAATGCGTAGAGCCAGGTCGGCTTGCGCGATGCGTGCCCATAATGCCCCTGCTCAATATAGCAGGTCCATCCGCCCACCATGTCCGCTGCCATCCATCCGCGCCCACGTTCGGGACTGTTGAGGTTGAAATGAGCCCACGCCCGACTGTCAGCGGGATGCTCGATCACGCCCCCCAAGTTCGAACGGCATGGAGCGCTGCTTCAAAGCACCCGCCATCGTCACCCAGTTTGAATTGATGCGGCTTGCGAGTGCTGCCATGCCAGAATCTTCCCCATCGCTGACACGGTGGATGCGCCACAACCGGCCAAGGCCCGTCATATTTCCGCGCATCGCGCTCGATATCCCATGGGTCAACATCGGGCAGCCCGTAATAACACCCGCCTGTTTCGACGTAGAGCGCTGCAATCACATCAAAGCCCCTCGGCATGCCCACCATTCCGGCGGTTCCACGCAATAATCGCGTCCAGGTCGACCAGATGATAGACCGGCAGGATCAGGCAGTTTTCCGCCGGTCCTGCAAAGCGCGTCTTGCACCCGTCGCCCTTGGCCGCTTCGGGCAGCAGCGCCAGGCTCTGCGTCCACACGCCACCGTTCCAGATGGTGCCCTGATAAAGCTCGGCCATGCCCGCGTTCGATTTGTTGGCGATCGCAAGAAACACCTTCACCGTGCGCCCGGTAAACTCGGTCAGGCCAAAGCGCCCGCCCTCTTTCGCCTTCAGCTCTACCAGCTTCATGCCGTGCGATTTCAGCTTGTCGTGCGCCTTGGTGTTGAACTCGCCATAGCCCGCCGCACCGTCGCCCGCCATCTCGCTGCGCTTCAGCGCCTTCTCGACCCACTGGCTCACCGTCTCCTGCTGCGCGCCGCCGGCAGCGGGCAGCCGCTTCGATGCCAGGAAGCGAATGCAGCGATCGGTGTCGGTTTCCGCCTCGCGCCGCACCGCGTCCAGCACGCCCGCCAGCTGCTTCACCATGTCGTGCACCCGGTATTCGGGCTCGTTGATATCCATCGGGTCAGGGGCGGTTTCATACAGCAGCAGATCAGCCGCGGCTAACAGCGTGCCATATTGGTCCTGGTGCCGCGCCTCGTAACCCTGCTCCTGCATTTCGGCCTGATAGGCCAGCAGCGTCTTCTTGAAGCGCGGCCATTGCTCCACGATCCGCCGCCGCATCTTCTGGCCCAGCTCGGCCAGCTTGGTTTCGTTGATCGTCATCCGCGCCAGCCCCTGCCGCAACGGGCCCAGCTGCATTGTCGTGATGCGGTTGCGGTCCTGCTGCGGCAGCTCCTGGTGCAGGATGGACGTGAACATGAAGCACGATCGGATGACGAATTCCTGCGCCTTGTGGTCGGTGCCCCCGCGCATCGAGCTCGATCCCGATGAAGCCAGGCGAACCAGCTTCACGATCTTGCTCATCGCGCGGCTGCCGTCCTCGTCGGGCTCGGCCTCGTCATACATCACGGCCAGCGTGTCCATGTTCAGCGTCTGGCGCAGCGCCGCCTCGGTCGCGTCCTCGGTGCGGATCGCCCAATCGCCCATCAGTGCGCGAAACAGGTCTTCCAGCGTGGATTTGCCGCACCCGCTTGGGCCGTGCACCCATATGTGCGGACGCCATTTCAGCGCCCCCCCAATGTTCGCAGCGGCATACCATCCCAGCATCAGCAGCGCATCGATGCGACCGCGCCCCCAGCTCCACGTTTCCAGCATGTCCAGCAGCGCCATCGCATCGCCCGTGTCGGCCGCCGTCGAATGCGGATGGCGCAGCGTCGACGCCGCCGGATAGACATATTCGCCGATCAGCCCCGGTTCGTGATAGGCAGGCGGCATCATCCGCCCATGCGCAGACCGCATGCCCGCCACCAGCACCGCATCGCCACAGTGCAGCACCAGCTCGTCATGGCTGCCCTGGTGCGCGCCGCGCCCGCGCACCCTGCCCTGCGGATCGAACAGCCCGCGATGCGCGCACGCGGCAATCAGGTCGCGCTGCACTTCCTTCTGGCTGAATCAGTCCTGCACAAACTCGGGCTTGGCCTGCGTTCCGACATTGCGATATTGCGGCCAGCGCCGGTCCAGCCAGGCCATATGCCTGCCGAACAGCGCCATGATTTCGCCCTTCTTGAAATCCGTGCCCAGGTCGATCAGCTGGCGCTCGTCGTCCAGAAAAAAGAACCGCTGCTTCAACCGCCCCAGCGGCTGCACCGGGCAGCCTTCCAGCATCGGCGGCTCATCCGGCTCAATCGCATCGTCGCGCACCGCGCCCAGCTCGGGCGCGTCCATCGGTTCCTCGGCCTGCGCCCGGATAGCGGAAGGATTGGCCGGCATCAGGCGGCTTCCCGGCACCAGGTGCCGCATTCGGCGTCCATGTCGGGATCATCGTCGCAGCTACGCACACACCGCGCCAAATCGCCCGGCTTCCAATCCTCGGCCATCATGCACCCACCTTCGTGCGCTTCCCGCACAGCTGATCGTTGAAATCCTTGAACTCGGGCAGCGGAAAGATCGTCGCCACCTTGCGCCCGGCGCGCTGCTGCCGCGCGATGCTGTTTTCCACCGCGTCGATCGTCTTCTGGTTCGTGTCGTTCTGGCCGATCAGCACCAGCCTGCCCGCTTGGGTAGGCAGCTGCATGCCGCCGATGTTGGACAGCGCCACCCCCGCCACGATCCGCCGCTCGGGGAACGCCATGGCGATCGAAAGCCCGTCCTCTATCCCTTCGGAAACATAGATATCGGTGCCGTGCGGAATCGCCGCCAGCTTCTGGTCGTGCACGCCCTTCCATAGCGGCAGGTGCCCGCCCGCATAGCTGCCCATGGTCAGCTTCGCGTCCTTCAGCTTCGCCTTGGTCACGATGCCCTGGTCCAGCAGCGCCAGGTCCAGATAGGTGCGATGGCACGCGATCAGCTCGCCCTCGATCGAAAAGATCGCCGCCACCATGCACGGCAGCTCGCCCTTGATTTCGCTGCACCACGCGCGCGGATGATAGCGCAGCGCGCGCGGCCAGCGGCGATATTCGGGCGGAAAGCCGCGCAGGTCTATGCCCCGCCCGCGCAGGTAAAGCTCGGCAGGCGTGCCCAGTCCCTCGGTCGCGCTGAACCACAGGTGCCGCGCCTTGTCGCGCATCCTCTCGGCCCGCTTGCGCGCCGCCGCATCGTCCTTCGCCTGCTGCTGCTGCACCTCGCGGCGGATCGTTTGCAGCCGCGCCGGGTCCAGATCGTCCAGCCCAAGCTCGCTCTTGGCCCACGCGATCGCATCGCGCCACGCTTCCTGATGCGTGCCGCCGAACATGGTCAGCGCCACCAGGCACAGCATGTTGCCGCCATGCTCGGGCATGCCCTGCGTCGTCGCAAAATCGGTCCACAGCCCCTTGCCAGCGCCCGCAACGGTCAGCTTCAGGCTGTTCCCCTTCTCGCCGTTGATCGATCCGCAGCACCAGTGCCGCCCTTCGCGCCGCCCGCCGGGCAACAGCTTCGGCGCAAGCGTGTCGGCGCGCTGGTTCAGCTGCGCGACAATCTCGTCAGTGCTGATCGAATTGCGGATCCCGCTCATCTGTCCCCTCCCCGTTCACGCTTCACTGCCGGGGGAAGGGGTGCGGCGCGGGGCAAGCGGGAATGGGGTTCAACCATGCCCCGCGCCATCCGGCGGCATCGGGGTTCAGTCGACCCGCCGGAATCTGGTTAATGCGTGTCATGCCGCGTCGGCCTCGCTCAGGTCCTGGCCCAGCGCCTGGCGCCATGCGGCTATGTCGTGGAAATGGTCGGGCCGCACCTGCCCGCGCGTCAGCATGAAGATCTTGCGCATTTGCTCCGGGCTCGGCACTTTCTGGCCGTTCTCCCAGACAGACCAGCTGCTGACAGCAACGCCGATCTGCTGCGCCGCATAGGTCGCGCTCATCTTTTCACCGCCGACCTTCTGGGTCAGACGCCACAGTTTGAGCGGGTGGATTGCGTTTACCATCATGCCTGCTATTTTCACGCAGGCGAAAATTTTGTCCAGAGGAAAAATCTTCCAACATCACGGAGACGAAAAGACATGTTGCAGTCTGCGCAGATATTACACTTCCCCATGGCAAAGCTTCAATCAAAGCGCTCCCCCAATCGCATGCGCCAGCTGCGGCTCGATCGCGGCATGACGCAGGAACAGGTCGCGCTTGAAGCAGGCTGCGCCATATCCACCATCAACATGATGGAACGGGGCGAACGCACGCTCAGCCTCGAATGGATGCAGCGCCTGGCCAAGGTGTTCAACGTCGCGCCGTCCGAGCTGCTGACCGCAGAAAACAATCCCAACGTCCTGGACGACGAGGAACGCGCCCTGATCGAGGCGCTGCGCGCCGCGCCAGAGGCAAACCGCGCCGCGCTACTCGGCGCTGCCGAACATCTGATCGGCTACAAGCCCGAGCCGGTGGAACCGCCGCTCCCGCGCTCGCGCAAGAGCGCCGCTTAGCCACTATTCACGCCACCATCTGGACAGCCGCTGGCCGCAATCCCCAAGGGTTGCGGCCTTTCTGTTGCATTCATTTTGGCGGCAATGGCACATTTTTTCGCCATATGTGAATTTTTCCACTGGACAACAATTTCGCCATCCGTGAAAATGCGCCTCGCTAAAGGAGGCCAATATGTCCGTTGTTGTCCCGTTCCACCGTCCCCAGGATAAACCACCTACCCCCAATATCGCCCCGCCCGCACCGCCTGCTCCCCCGGCAGGTGCGGCACCCCGCCGCCCGTTCGCCGCATGGCGCGACATGGGCCTGGCCGATGTGATAGCAGAGCTGGGGCTTGGCAATTATGCCACCCGCACCGCGATCGACAAGCTGCGCGCGCTGGCCGTCCATTCCGGCATGCCGCTGCCGCGCAATCCCCGGCTGCAGCGCGGCGTGCCCGCCACCGGCGCGGACAATATCTGCGCCCGCTCCATTTGGGATCGCGGCGAATGGCTGGCTTGGCGCGATTTCCACCGCACGGGCAGCAACGCCATCGGCAAGGCTCCGCCCGCACCAAGCGACCGCGAACAGGCCCGCCTGCGCGAACGCCTGGCCAACCGCGCCCGCGCTGGCGCTGGCGGTGCCGCATGAACGGCATTCACGATCAGCGTTGCCGCTGCCGCGATTGCAAGCCCGCGACCGCGCGCCGCCCGTTCGGCAGCGTGGTGCCCCTGCACCATGATCTGCCGCCTCACGTCCGCCGCAACATGGATCGGATCGTGTGGGCCGTGCTGCTGCTGGCCAGCGTCTGCTTTCTCATACTCGCCATGGCGCACCGCTGACCGCGCCGCAATTGATGGAGGTTTCTGTGCGCTTCCGTTTCCTCAAGCCCAAGAACCACAACGAACGCTTCGCCTGGCTGCCCCGTCGGCTCGATAACGGCACGATTGTCTGGCTAGAGCCCTATCGCCGCTTCCGCATCCTGCGGCGGCAGAATGATGGAGCCACCCATGTCTAAGGCGCGCGACGAAGGCGAGGCGCTTTACCGCCAGGTGCGCCGCCTCCCCATCCAGCTGGACCGCGCCCGCCGCCGCGTCGCCCAGCTCGAAACCATGGCCCGCAGGCTCGGCCTGCACGATCTTGTTGAAGGAGCCTAGCCGCATGAACGCCCCCCATCGCCACGCGCAGCCGCGCGAAACCGATCCGGCAGCGATCGACGCAGGCCTGCAGCAAGCCATGGCCAGCACCGTGATCGCAGAGGTGCACAAGCGCCGCTGCGAACAGATCACTCTGCACGGCCACACGCCCGCGATCGACGCGGCCAAGCCGCTGGGCATGATGATCCGCAAGGTCGGCCTGTTCATCGGCTGCGCCAACGATCACTGCGGCCATGGCGCGCACGCCTCGGCGGAAAACCTGGCCAACGGTCGCAAGCACCTGGTCACCGCCGCCGCCCTGCTGATCGCCACCATAGACCGCATCGACGCCGACCTGGCAGCGGCATCATCCGAGCTTGATCAGGGAGGTGCCACGCCCGGCCTTCCTGGTCCTTCACAACCGGGCCAATCGAAGGAAGTCTCATGAAAAACGTGCTTGTCACCACCCAGCATCGCGGCGTGTTCGCCGGTCAGATTGCCGATTATCAGGACCTTGCCGCCCGCTCGATGCCGCTGACCGGCGCGCGCATGGCGATCCGGTTTGGCACTACCAAGGGCGTCATGCAGCTGGCCGAAACCGGCCCCACGAGCAACAGCATGATCAGCGCCCCTGCCGACATTCCGATGCTGCACGACATCACCGGCATTTTCAGCATCACCGATGAGGCATGGGCAAAATGGCAAGCGGCGTGATGGACCCGCTGATCACGGCGGATGACGTGATCAAGGCAGGGGCTTGCCATGGCGGCGTGTACAAGCGCGCCGAAGCGTTGGCAGGCAAGATCGCTGCGGCTGAACCCCTGTCCCGATTGCTGAAGCTTCTTCCCCCCGGCGAGCGCGACTACGCGCTCGCCGCTGCGGGGCAGTCAAATGGCGACGGCTACGGCGACGGCTACGGCGACGGCTACGGCTACGGCGACGGCTACGGCGACGGCTACGGCGACGGCTACGGCGACGGCGACGGCTACGGCGACGGCGACGGCTACGGCTACGGCGACGGCGACGGCTACGGCTACGGCGACGGCTACGGCTACGGCTACGGCTACGGCTACGGCGACGGCGGGATGGGGCTGTAGCCGTATTTTACCCCTGCCCTCGCGGGCAGGGGTGGCCGGTAAATCTACCGGTTTTGTCAAGAGGGTATTTATCCACATGACCAGTGCAGCCAGCGAAACCTGCCCCGATTGCCACGACGCGATCGACGATCCCATTTGCCTGCTGGAAAGCTTTGAGACGTTCGGCGCGGTGATGTGCGACCCGTGCTTTGAACGCCGCTGCGAAGCCCGGCTCGATGCCGCGATCGACGGCGCGCCCACCCCTCCCACCGATGACGGCGACCCCGACGAATGGGCCGCAATCATCCCCTACTGAAAGGACGGATATGAGCAAGAATTCACGGCGATCGCACGCCGAGGATGCCGCCCAGGCACGCGCTGACCTGAACATGTTCTATGGCGTAATGGCCTCGCTGGAAGGTGGCACGATCAGCCATCACGGCAACGCAGACGCGGCCAGGATCATCCGCATTTGTCGCGATGCATCGCAGAAGGCCTTGCGCCGCTACGACGCCGCGCTGGCTAAGGTTGACCAGGCATGACCGACACCGCCACCCGCGTCCGCGCGATCATCACCGATCACCTTTGCGTCGAGGCCGACCGCGTGCAGGCCGACGCGCATCTGGTCGACGATCTCGGCGCGGACAGCCTGGACCAGGTCGAACTGACCATGGCGATGGAAGAAGAATTCGGCACCGAAATCACCGACGACGAAGCCGAATCCTGCACCACGGTCGGCAACTGGATCGACCTGATCGCCGACAAGACGGGAGAACCGGCATGAGCGCCGATCCCAAGCCGCCCTTCTGGCTGGTCTGGCGTCGCGGCGGACGCACGCCCGTCTATGAACATGCCAGCTATGAGAGCGCACGACTCGAGGCAGAGCGCCTGTCACGCCTCAACCCCGGCTTTGCGTTCTACGTGCTGGCCCCGGCTGCGCGCGGTTTCCAGAGCGATCAAGTCTATTGGTCGCACGTCACGCCCAGCGGCACGCCGTTCGACGATGACGATCACTGCCCGCCCGAGGGCGCATGACGACCCTTCTGCCCTTCGACCCTGAATCCGAGCCCGCGCTGGCGCCAGACGCGCCGCGCGGGCTTGGCAAGGCCATGACCGGCGGCGGCGACAAGGCCAGGCGACGCGCGAACGATTACTACCCCACGCAGCCAGAAGCGACCCGCGCCATGTTCCTGGCGGAAATGCCCTATATCAACCGGCACATTGAGGTCAGCGGCAGCAACCGCATGTGGGAACCGTGCGGCAGGGGCGGCGCGATCGCGCGCGTCGCGGCGGAATTCGGTCTGCAGACGGTCGCCACCGATATCGTGCCGGATCCCGCCAATCATGTTTCGCCGCTTGATCTGCTGCACGCCCCGCGCCTGCTCTCGCCGATCGTCATCACCAACCCGCCCTTCGCCCCGGCGCGCGCCATGCTGCGCCACCTGCTCGGCACGCTCAAGGCCCCCTATGTCTGCATCCTGCACAAGACCACGTTCTGGAACAGCGGGGATGATGGCGGCGCGGCCCTCTGGCAGGATTATCCCTGCAATCGCCGTTGGGACATGACCTGGCGGCAGGATTTCACCGGCGGCGGCAACCCCACCATGACCACCACCTGGTTCGTGTGGGACCGTCTCAGCCCGCATCAGGAATTCGGCCTGCTCGATCGCAGCGGCCCGGTCCTCCCCCGCCTCGACCTGTTCAGCTAGAAAGGATGTTCGCATGACCACCACCCAGCCCCCGATCACCGATGCAGGCGGCATCCCGCTCCACCCCACGCCCTGGCAGCAGCTGGTGCAGGGCCTGGTCGATGACGTGCAGGAGAAGTTCATGGAACGCTTCGAAAAGCCCATCGCCGTGGAAATCCGCAACAGCCCTGAAAACGGCACCACCTATCACCTGCGCCACACCCGCCCCGGCCTGCTGCCGACCGCGATCGAACAGGCGTGGTTCAGCGCCTTCATCGCGGGCTATCGCTGCTGCGGCAACCGCGCGCACGATCTGTTCATCGCACCGGGAGAAACCAACTGACCCGCGTGCGCTCCATCTGGCCCGTCTCCGTCACATGGTCCTGCGCCTGTGGCTGGCAGGGCAAGCGAAAGCGCGCCGGATCGCCCAAGCCCTGCCCGCATTGCGGCTCCACCGTTCTTACCGTAGCATCTGCCAATCCAGGAAAGACCCCGGCATGACCATCACCACCCGCGAATTCAACGACGCCATCGACCTGCTGGGCACGCGGGACCAGGCTGCCGAGGCGCTGGGCATCAGCCCGCGCACGCTGCAGCGGCTGCGCGCCGGCACCTATGACGTGTCCGCCCATAATCAGGCTGCACTCGCCAAGGCACTGCTGGCCAAGGGACAGCGCTGCATCGCCCGCGCGCAGCAGCTCATGCAGGATGAACCCGCCAGCAGCTGATTCCCTTCACCGGCCCCGCAGCCACAACCAGGCCCCCCCACCATGCCCAAAGCTCCCCGCCGCAAGACCAGTCGCCGCCCCGCGCACCGCATCCGCTTCCTGTGCAGCCAGCAGCTGGCCGATGGCTCCATCAAATATCACTGGAAGCCCTCGCCGCGGCTGCGCCGCATAGGCTGGCAGAACCACGATTTGGGGAAAGACCTCGCCGCCGCCACCGCCGCCGCGATCGAGCTCAACCAACAGCTCGACGCCAGCCTGGCGCAGCCCTCGGCCACTGGCGGCGCGGCGCGGCCCCGCTATGCCAGCCTGGGCGAAGTCGTGCGCGCCTATCGCGCCAGCGATGATTTCCGCGATCTGAAGACCGGCTCGCAAAAGCTCTATGGCCAGTATCTGAACCGCATCGAGACATGGGCAGAGGACGGCCGCACCGCGATCGTGCACATCACGCCCGACATGGTGCAGGATTATCGCGACGTGATCCTGTCAGGGCCGCGCCTCAACACCGCGATCAACCATCTTAAGGTGCTGCGCCTGTTCTTCAACTGGGCCCGCAAGAAGCGCTATATCAGCAGCGATCCGGCCACCGATCTGGATATCCCCGCCACGCCGTCCAGGACGCGCATTCTGGACCTTGCGGCGGTCGATGCGCTGAAGGCCAGCGCCACCGCGCTGGGATGGCCTGGCATCGCTCTGGCGATCGATTTGGGGCTATGGACGGTCCAGCGCCAGGGCGACCTGCTGGGCCTGCCTGAAACGGCTTTCCGGGCCATCGACAATATCGACCCGGCAGACGCGGCGATGCTGGCAGGGCAGGACGGAATCGTGCGCGGCTTCCGCCTGCGCCAGACCAAGACGGGCGTATGGATCGATGCGCCGCTGCCCCCGGCGCTGCACGGCGCGGTGCAGGCCTCGCTGAAGGACAGCAGCTGGGTGATTCCCATGGATGGCGACGCGGCGAAGCGGCGCTATGCGCAAGGCACGTTCCAGAAGCGCTGGCGCAAGGTGCGCGACCATGCGCGCGACACCGCCGCCGCCGCTGGCAATGACTGGCTGACGGCTGAGCTGGCCAACATCAAGTTCCACGATCTGCGCCGCACCGGCATGTGCATGTATGGCGACCTCGGCGTGCCCGTGCACCTCATCACGGCGCTGTCAGGCCATGCCGTGCTGGGCAAGAAGACCGTGCTGGACACCTACATGCCCGGCAACACCCGCGCCGCCTGCGCCGGTGTCGCCCTCGCCCTCCGCAACCTAGCCGACCGCGCCCAGCGCCAGGCCACCAACCAGAAGGATTGAGCTATGTCGTCCATCGCATTCCACGAACAGGACCGCACAACCCGCGTGTCAGGCCGCGAGCGCGCGATGATGGGGCAGCTCTGTTATCGGATGCTGCTGGCCCAGCTGGGTCACCGGGGCGACTACAGGGAGTGGGTGCCCTATGTCATTGCACCCGACCACTATCTGGCGGCGATGGCGCGAGACACCGACACCTTTGAAGGTATCAGCCGCTTTAACAGTTCGGTCGAAACGCATTTGAATGTGGGCGACAACATGTATCTGGATGGCGAGCCGCTGTGCCTGTTCTCCCTGCAGCTGAACAGCGTGATCCACTGGGGCAGCGATCGTATGCACCTGATTGCCAAGCTGCACGGCCAGTGCGAAATTCACGCCTATTGCGAGGAAGCGAACCGCGCATGGCTGGCCGATCTGATCGATGAGGCGGTCGATGATAATCTGTTGCGACCCGACGCATGGGGCTATGATGGATGGCCTGCAGTCAGCGCCATGCTGCGCGATGGCAAGGGCCCTGTCGTCACCAGCTACAGCGTCTGTGACAGCTTCCCATCACCGTCGTTGGACCCGGCGCTGGAAGGGCATGATGATCCTTGGGAGGTTTGGGACGAAAAGACCGAGGCAGAGCAATGGGAAATCGGGATGGCTCAGCTGCGCAGGGAGCCCGGACTGGAAATCAGCCCCGAACGTCTTGGCCATCGCTTCGGTCACAACCTCAGCGGCTATGACCTCATCAAACGAGCCTATGCAATAAAGGAGGCTGTTGCTGCATGATGGACCTTCAGGCGTTGTTCCCGCCCCCTCAGCGGTCGTTCTTCGCTACGCTGCTGGCAGTCCGTGGCGAAGCGCAGCGCAACTACGCCTGCGGCATCGCCGGTGAACCAACGCACTGGCTGTTCAACATCGCGGGGTTTGATGAAGCTCGGCGCGATTTCGATATTCTGACGCACATGAGCCAGCAGCATATGAACCCTAGTGCAGGCGACGAGTTTGAAGCCAAGCTTATGGGCCTGCTGGTCAAGATCGACCCGAGCGACAGGAACCCTTTGCCTCGGTTTGAAATCTGCACGAAGCCATGGTCTGGCGGAACAGATCAGGTGCAATCGTCGCACATGCGACGGTGAAATCGTCGCACGGCCCGGTCAGACTTAAGAAAAATCCAACCCTAACAATTGGTTAAGATGAACGAAAAGCTAAATCGTCTTAACCCTAGTTTTGGCAGATATCGTTATATTTCCGTGATTTAGCCCGCCGAAATCGCACGGTTTTGCGCGGTTTTGCGCGTTTCGTCGCACAGCTTAGGGCAGCTGGGTTTCGATATCGGTCAGCC
>Ga0233424_10000812_pt1 | contig 33985 bp, 29 predicted proteins | sample Watercolumn_Towu_FD_181011 | JGI IMG/M metagenome (GOLD analysis project Ga0233424, IMG submission 181011) | Freshwater microbial communities from Lake Towuti, South Sulawesi, Indonesia - Watercolumn_Towuti2014_125_MG | ecosystem: Environmental > Aquatic > Freshwater > Lake | place: Indonesia... | reverse complement strand
TAATTGGTTTTTTTGTTGCAGCTTTTCTTTCAATTGTTTCTCTAGAGTATCGATCCTTAAACAAGCATGTCCTAGAAGCAACTTTGTATCTTTTAACGTTTAATTTTTCTAGAAAATCAACTGCTTCTGGATAGAATGCACTACAAAAAAATTCGACTGATTCATTATCAGCAATTTTTTTTAGTTTAGTTGCCATATTGAATGTTATTTCAGATTTTTTTATAAAATTCCAACTTGGGTGTGTATCTGAGTAAAGATCTGTTGCTCTCCACATTTGAAATTTAACAGCATCAGCACCTGCTTCGCTACATTTTTTAATTAATTTTTCAGCCTTTTGTAAATTTCCTTCCCAGTTTGATCCTATTTCAGCAACAACAAATGTCTGCAATGCACACCGTTTTAGTGTGATGAATTTAAGCTTAATTAAATACTCTATAATCAAGTAAACAAATGACTATAGGTTGTATTGTTCAAGCTAGGATGGGATCAAGCAGGCTACCTGGCAAAGTAATGATGGATGTAGAAAAAGATAAACCAGTTTTGCATTATGTAATTAGTCAACTTCGATATTGTAAATTAATTGATAAATTAATAGTTGCTACCACTACTTTATCCGAAGATGACAAAATTGTAAAATATTGCAAGGAATTAGGTGTAGATTCATTCAGAGGAAGCGCCCAAAATGTTCTTGATAGATATTATCAATGTGCAAAAAAATTTTCTATAACAACTATTGTCAGAATACCTTCAGACAAGCCTTTAATAGATCCGGAAATTGTAGACAGTGTTATTGATAAATTTAGATTAAACTCCTATGATTATGTTATTAACTTTTCACCTCCCACTTTCCCTAGTGGTACTGAAGTTGAGGTATTTTCCTTTAAAGCCCTTGAAACTGCATGGAAAAATGCAGTATTACCATCAGAAAAAGAACATGTAACGTCTTATATTGACAACCATAAAGAAAAATTCAAAATTTTTAATGTTATGCAACCAGAAGATCTATCTCGTTATAGATGGGCAGTGGACAGAATGGAAGATTTAACATTAGTTAGAAATATTGTTTCAAAGATAAAAAAAAGACCAATTTTAATGAGAGATGTTCTTGACTTGTTTAAAAAAGAACCACATTTAGTTGACATTAATAAAAATGTAAATCGTGAAGAAGGAAATATAAAATCTCTTAAAGAGGATGAAGAGTTTCTAAAATCGAGAAAAGTGTGATAAATAATATATTATTTTTTTGCGTAAATTATTGCTGTTCTACCAATTCCAAGCTCAGCAAAATATTGATAGATTTTTCTTTTAATAGTATTTAATCCACCGTTTTTCAAGTTAATTTCTAATTTCATTCGCTCGTGATGTTTTTTCTTTCCGATTTTGTCATTTCCTATGTAATCATGACCCATTAATAGAAAAATCTCTAGTGGAAATGTAGATTCTTTTAAAATTATTTTAAAACCGATTTGTTGAAGGAGTTTAGTTAAACTAGAAAAAGTAAAGTAATTAATATGCTGTGGTGGGGCCAACCAGTATTCATGTTTTCCTAATACTTTGAGTGCAGTTTTTTGTAAAATGTTAAAGTCGTTAGGAACTTCAACGACAATAATGCCACCTTTTTTTAGAAGAAAAAAACAATTTTTTAGAATTTCTGCTGGCTTGTTTGTATGTTCCAAGACATCAAACATGTGAATTGCATCGAATTTCCCTAAATTTTTTAAGTTTATGTTTTGGAAAAAATCAATTATTACTGGAATTCCTTGTCTTTTTGCATAAGTTGCAGCAAGATTGGATGGTTCTATTCCTAGAACTTGCCAGCCTTTTCGTTTTGCTCTCCTTAAAAAAAAGCCAGGCCCACATCCAATATCAAGAATTCTTTTTGTTTCAGATTGTAGATACTGTTCGATCGTTTCTAATTTTTCATCAAAGGTAATATTCCAGTATTCTATCTCTTCTTCATTCTTCTTAATGTATTGTGGTTTAGTTTTTTTATAGTAATCACTAGTGTATAGCTTGGATAAGATCTTATCAGATGGAAGTGGATAAATATGAATTAATTTACAAAAATTGCAATTAATTACTTTGTATTTTCCTATTTTATGCAAAGTTATTCCTTTGTGATGTGTCATCTTAATTATGTAATTGATTTTAACAATTAATATGAAACTTTAGTTTTCCGTTAATATTAGAAAGTCAGCTATCAAACTGTTTGAATTTCAACTTTATTTACTACCTCATTAGCATGTTTAACTGCTTTATCTCTTGTTTCTCCAGTAGTTATCACAAAACCACATCTTTTGGTATGATCTGTTATCTTTTCTATAATATCTCCAATTTTGACAAAAAGTTTGAGTTTGTGTATCCATTGTGTGTTTTTGTAGAGTTCCAGATTATTTATTTCAGTTATTTTACCGGATTTTGGAAAAAAATAACGAATGGCTACACCTTTCTGATAATGAAATTTAAGTTCTTCTTTTTTTATATTGTCGCCAAGACATAATCGTATTGCAAGTTCTATCAAATTAACACCTGTGGCAAGAGGAATTTGATCAGAACTGAACCATCCACCTGATAAACGAGGTGCAATTTCAATTATTTTAGGTCCTTTGTCTGTAAGAACCATATCTCCTTTTGTAGTTCCAGTTGAAATTCCTAAACTTTTACTCGCTTTTTCAACTACCTTTATGATAGATTTTTTATCATTATCATCTATTTTGGCTGGTTGCTGTCCTCCATTTTCAATTATAAATGGCTTGAAGCGGTCAAGATATTCATAATTTCGTTCACAAAAACCTGGTGTAAAACTATCTCCGTTTATAAAAATAGATTCAGTACTATATTGTGGTCCAGAAAGAAATTCTTCTACCATGACTCTAGAAGATAAAGAAAATTTCTTTGCATAATTAAATGCCCAATTTAGATCTATTTCTGGTGTTAGGCGTATAACTCCTCTAGCCCCTCTACTATCTACTGGTTTTATGATTAGAGGTAAACCTCTCTCTAAAACTAATGAGCGAAGTTGTGAAACAGAATCTACAGCACTAAACCACGGTACTGGCATCCCTGCATCATGCAAATATTCTTTCATCAAAAGTTTATCACTGCAAATTTCAGCTATCCTAGTTTTAATTCCAGGTAATCCTAGTTCTTCTGCTATTCTTGCTACTGTTAATGGCACATCAGATGCCATACAAATAACACCGTCTATTGTTTTACCCTCACGATCATATTTTTTTGCAGCTTTCAAAGTACCTTCTATATCATATGTACTTACTACAATGGATGTATCCGCAAACCTAAATCCTGGCGCATTAGGATTTCCATCACTAACTACAACATTCAAGCCCATTTTTTTCGCTAGCTGTATACCAGGTACTGCCTCAATTCCACCACTAACAATCCAAAGTGTTTTAGTCATATGGCCACATTGAATCCATAGTTTGTCCCCCAAGTAACATTGGTACAACATCTTCGTTTGGATCCACTAAACAATGTAACAAAGCAGGGCCATTATGTGAGAGTAGTTTTTGTATTTTTGGTTTTACTTGCTCAGAATTGTTAATAGTATCTCCAAAAATTCCGTATGAATTAGCTATTGATGCAAAATCAGGGTTTTTAACATTTCCACATGATGGATCTTTTCCCCATGTTATTTTTTGAAATTGTGAGACTATTGCAAGACGTTTATTATCTAGTACAATTATTTTTATTGGAAGATTATAGTTTGCAATAGTAGCTAATTCTTGAATGTTCATTTGAATAGACCCATCTCCCACAATACAAAGTACTAGTGAATTTGGCCTACTCAATTGTGCACCAATAGCTGTCGGTAAATCAAAACCCATGGCACCATGACCACCAGAAGTTAAAAGTACTCTGTTTGGAAAATCAAAATCGAAATGTCGCGCTGTCCATTGTTGGTGAGAGCCAACACCAGTAACACATACCAAAGATTTTTGGTTTGTTAATTTATTAACAGTTTCAATAATGTATTGTGGTTTAAGTGTTTCTTTTGAATAATCTAGTTTAAATCTTCTTTTCCATTCTATTACTTTGTTATGCCAATTTGACCAATCAGGTAAGTGTTTATTTTTAATTTTTTTATTAATTATTGTCAAAAAATCTTTTACATTTACATTTATTTTTAATTCAGTATGCACCCTAGAATTTTCTAGTTCGGTGACATCAAGATCAATATGAATTACTTTACCATTGGGCACAAATTTGTCTGTGACAGAACCAGTTTGACGTATATCCAGTCTTGAACCAAGTACTATTAACAAATCCGATTCATGTATGGCCTTATTTGCAGCCTGATTGCCGGTATGGCCATGATATCCTAATGAAAATTCTGATTGTGTAGATATTGCACCCAATCCTAACAAACTACACGAAGTATGAATTTGTGTAAAATTGACAAAAGATCGTAATTCTTCATGCGCTCTTGATAACAATATACCTTGACCGCATAAAATTATTGGTTGTTTAGATGAGAGGAGTAATTCAATAATTTTATCAATTGCTGAATTATCAATAAATGATAAAGTAGTTTTAGAAGATGGAGAAATAACAGGCATTTCAGATATTGTATCTCTTTGAACATCCATGGGCAAATCAACTACTACAGGTCCAGGTCTATCAGATTTTGCGATTTTGAAAGCTTCATTCATTATTCCTGCTAATTCTGATGAATGTTTTGGAAGAAATTGTGCCTTGGTTATTGGTTTTAGCATCGATATAGTATCTATTTCTTGAAATCCCCTTTGGCGTACTGGTATATTTCCTCGCATATCACGTGTTGCAACTTGTCCTGTAAGTATAACAAGAGGTGTTGAATCAAAGTATGCATCTGCTATTGGAGTCACAAGGTTTGTTACTCCTGGTCCTGATGTTACCATAACTACTTGAGGTTCACCTGTCAATCTAGCTGTACCAAGTGCTGCATAGCCCGCTGCTTGTTCATGACGTGTAGTAAAAATTTCAATATTCCATTTGTCTACCACATCTAAAATTGGTCCTATAGTTCCTCCAGGAAATACATAAACACGTTTTATTCCATTTGCTACAAGTGAGCTTGCAATTATATCAGAGCCGAAAAGTTTGGAATCTTTGTTCATAAGAAAAATACCAATTTAGCTATAATATATGCAGCACTATAGATAATGAAGAATATTTAAGGTATGAATAAAGTTTAGAATGAATAAATTCTAGCTAATTCATCGACTTTTAATGAAATTAGAAAGAAAAGTTGCTTTTGTTACAGGTGGAAGCGGTGATATCGGTAGAAGTATTTGTAATAATCTGATTTTAAGCGGATTTAATGTTGCTATAGGATACAAAACAAATGAAAAAAATGCACATAGCATAGCAAAAAAAAATAAAACTATAGCAGTTTATGTTGATGTTTCCTCTAGACAATCTATAAGACAGGCAATTAAAAAATGTAAAAGATTTTTTGGTAAAGACATAGATGTTCTTATAAATAATGCTGCAATGTCACAAGAAAAACAATTTGAGAAAATAAGCGATAAAGATTGGGATAATATGCTTATTACAAACTTACGTGGCCCGTTTATGTTTTCTCAAGAAGTTATACCTAATATGATTAAAAAAAAATGGGGCAGAATAGTTAATGTTGTTTCCATTGGGGGTCAGTGGGGAGGATATAATCAAGTTCATTATGCTGCAGCCAAAGCTGGTCTTATCAATCTTACAAAATCACTATCAAACATATATGCAAAGTATGGAATTACTATAAACGCAGTTTCACCAGGTTTAGTGGAAAGTAAAATGTCAAAAAAAGAACTACGAACTGCTCTAGGAAAATGTAAGGTGAAAAATATTCCTATTGGACGAATAGCTAATCCTGATGAGATAGCTAACGTTGTAAGTTTTTTGTGTTCTAATGATGCATCATATATTACTAGTCAGACAATTAATGTTAATGGTGGAATGTTGAGTTAATTTTTAATTTTCAAAAATAAAATATTTGTATCAAGCCTGACTAAGTAATTATTATACTACAGTTTTATATTTTAAGTATTTATCCAGTAGACGATGAAAAATTATAAAGATATAATGCACAGTGTTGAAAAATATCCATTATTAATTACATTATGTTTTTTTGTAATCTGTGCATATGTATCTTTTTTTCATCATAATTATTGGACATTTGATCAAGATGGAATAGCTTATCTTTGGGCAGGAAATGAAATTCTTGCTGACAATGGAAAAAATGTGGGTCTTCCAAATGCACCTATTGGTGGCCCTGTAATTTATTCTGCACTGAATCTAATTTTTAATGATGGATTTTCTGTGATGAGAGCTATATCAGTTATTAGCGGTACAGGAATGGTTTTTTTTTCTTACTACATCATAAGAAATATTTTTAATTCCAAGATAGCATTAATGGGACAACTTTTTTTTACATTTAATCCATGGCTTGGTCTTTATTCAATTCAAGCTGCAAATGAATTACTTTCAATTTTTGTAATATTTGTTTCCTTATTTTTTATTACAAAAAAAGAATTGAATTCTGTGGATGTTATGATAACTGGAATACTCATAGGTGTAGCATTTATGATGCGACTTCAAGTAATTATAATTCTAATAACTATCATTGTATTTTTAATCATAAAAAATACAAAATCCATTACAAATTATTTATATGTAGGATTAGTAGTAACATGTTTTCTTATTGCGGCTAGTCCATTGTTTTTCTATAACTATTCAACTCATGGAAATATTATAGATACTGATTCGAATTATTATATTGCTAGTCATTCAAAGTATAGAACCATACAATGGGTAGATCAATTATACGAAGGAACTGGAAAAGGAATATTATATGGAGTATTTGTGGATGTAGATTTATTTCAAAAAAATTATTTTTATAATTTATTTTCTAGTTTACCAAATAATTTGTTCTATTTTGATATAACAGTAAATTCAGCGTTAATACCTACAATTCCACTTGTTTCATTAATACCAGTTCTTGGAGGAGCAATCTATTCATTGAAACCACAATTAAACAAAACCAACATTATCGCAATAATTTGTACAGCATCCATTACTACGTTGGTTATATTGTTAACAGGCGACATCAATGTTCATTTTTTTGCAATAATTATAATGCCAATATTGGTTTTAGGAATTATAAATTATAATAACAGCAAAAAAAACTTTTTACCATTATTAATTTTACCAGTCGTGTTTTCATTTTTCATGTCAATAATACCCATTAGAGCGCCTCAACATTTTTCGTTAATTTGGATCTCAGTTTCTGTATTTGCAGGAATATTTTTTATGGAAATAATACCAAAGTTTTACTCTAAACTTAGAAAAGTTCAACATAACAAATCTAACATAGAGACCTTATTTCCATTAAAAATAGGCTTAGTTGTTCTTATTGTAATAATTTTATTATTAAATTTTGTATATTCGTTTGTTATGTTTGTTTTAAAATCAACGGATGAATCATTTAATAATATTAATAAATTTATTAATTTAATTAACACGGGAAAACTAGATGGCGTTGGAATTGAAGTAAAACAAATAGCTAACTTTTTATCAAAACAGCCTAGAATTGAAAATAGTTATGTAATGACTAGTAATTTTAACTATCCATTTTACGCAGAGTCAAAATGGATTCACGTTGATTTTTCTGAAGGACCAAAAAATGATTCAGTAGAAAATTACATTACAAGAAAAAATTGGAAAGAGTGGGAGATCTATGTATCAAATATTCATAGTGCTCCAATGGATAGACAGAATATCTATCATCCAATTCCTGATTACCTGATCATACCACCAATTGTATACTCTGAACGTTCTATACTACAATCACATGAATATCTTAACGCATTAAGATATTATGATAATACAGAAATTCCAGAAAACTTTAAAGTAATATTTAGATCAGATCGCGGAACCATAATTTATAAGATAGATCATCAAAAATAGTTTTAATTTATTAATTTCATGAATTACAAATGTATTCCATGAACTAACAATGAAGAATAATTGGAAAGGCCACAATTTTGACACATTGGCTTTGTATCATTTTCTCCCGCACTTCCTAAACAACACGGTGTTTTTACTTGAGCTTGATGATCTAATGTCATTATTGCCCAATTTGGGCAATTAGTTGGACCTGACTCGTTTCCGCCCCAAGTAGAACGAAGTAAATTTAATTGTTTTATCTCATTAACTATGTATTGAGGATATTTTTTCTTTAGCAAAATAATTTGATCTATAATTTCGTTTTTTTTGTCACCATATGGAATCCACAAAGGATCATTTTCTGCGAAAGGAGTATGAAAGTGGAAAGCTATTGACTCTGCTAAATTTTTCCAATATTCTACAACATCTACTACATCATTACAGTTTATGGAGTTTATTGTCATATTTATCCAAATTTTCTTGCCTGTTTCTTCTTTGTATTCCTGTACTGTTTTTACGATTTTATCAAAGGTTTTTCCTCGTATTTTATCATGGGTTTCCTTCATTCCGTCTATTGATATGAAATAATTTATCAAGCCAGAATATGGAATTAACTTATAGGTTCCATTTGTAATAATAGTGAATTTGCCAGACATTTCTTCATTAAATACCTCAATTATGTCAGGTCTTAACATAGGTTCGCCCCCTACTAGATTTACCTGTAGTATGTGATTTTTCTTAAAATAATGATAAATTATTTTTTTCCAGTCATCTGTAGAAAGTTCAGGTTTTTCATTATCACGAGTCAACCACCAGTAACAATGCTTACATTTTAAATTACAGATATTATTAATATCAATAATAGCAAAAATAGGAGTTTTTTGTTTTAGAATTTTGATTTTGAATATTTTACCAATTAAGAATAAATAATTACGATCAGAAAAAATTCTTTGTATAAGTGTTTTATAAAAACCGTGTTTTCCTGCAATTCGAATATCTCTATATTTTTGTTCTTGTCTTGTTCTTAATCCTTGCATTGTTGATAACACTCTTTATTGTAATAAAAGTTCTCCATAGTTATTACTTTAGATGTAAAATTTGTATTTTACTCATGTGTTTACTTGATATTACCTAAATTTTTTTAAAATGTGTGGTAATTTTAATAACAGGAAGTTCTGGATTTGTAGGTGAAACCCTAATATCAAATTTAAGAAATGAGGGTTTTGAAACAATTGGTGTTGATATAAAAGCTGGAAAATATACGGATTTAATTCAAAATATAGCAAAACCATTTCACATTAATAAAAAAGTTGAAACGATTATACATCTGGCAGCTAGATTAGAACATGATAGATGTTCAAAAGAAGAATATTTTTTAACAAATGTAACTGGAACGAAGAATTTACTTGAAATAGCAAAACAGCACAGCTCTTATTTTATCTACATTTCAACTACTGCTATTTATGGTAGCCCAGATAGCCCAATAACGGAAAATACTGCTATTTTACCAAATGGCTATTATGCATTAACAAAATTGAAAGGAGAAGAAATATGTAATAAATATCAGAGAGAGGGATTAGAACTTACAATAATAAGATCACAAGTAATTTTAGGAGAAAAACGATTGGGGATATATGAAATAATTTTTAAAAATTTATTTCGTAATTCACCTATTCCGATTTTAGGTAATGGTGGAAATAGAATTTCGTTTGTTAATGTAAATGATTTTGTTGAATTTTTAATTTTTTTAATTAAAAACAAAAAAACTAGTCTTTTAGTAAATTTTGGCGGAATAATTCCAGGTAGCTTAAATCAAATTATCGAAGAATTAAAAAAATATACTTCAAGTAAGTCTAAACTAATTCATATACCATTACAATTAATAGTTTTTCTAAGATTTCTTTCTAAACTTAAATTAATTTCCGTAACCTCATGGCAATTAGATGTTATGCACAAAGACAACTATTATGATAGCAAAATATTATTTTCAACGGGGTATCATTACAAATATCAACCACTAGATGCATTAAAGTCGATGGCTGATCATTATAGATTAGAACATAACTAAAAATAATAACAAGGAATTACCAGACATAAAAATAGTTGATTATCGAAAAAGCTGTTATATTAGCAGGTGGAAGTGGTTCAAGAGCCAAGACACGTGTTTACAGCAATGCTGTCTCAAAAGTTATGTTGAGAATAAATAATAAGCCTATTCTTCAAAGAAATATTGAAATTATTCGTGATTTATTAAAGATAAAATCAATTTTAATTATTGTGAGCAAGAATGATTGCCAGATTAAAAATTATTTTGATGATGGAAAAAAATTAGGAATCAATATTGAATACATAGAATCAGATCCTAGTTATGGAATTGCCGATGCGCTATATCTATGTAAAGGAAAAATTACAGGATCTTTTCTTCTAATGCTTGGAGATGAGTTCTATCTAAATACAGATCATGAAACTTTACTAGAACACAATTATGATGATGTTGATGCTATTATTACTTTTATCAATACAGCAAATCCACAAGATATAGCTAATAATTATTCAATTCAATTAAAAAATCACAGTAGAGTTTTATCATTAACTGAAAAACCTGTAACATTTGAAAATGATTTATTGGGTCTTGGAACGTTCATCTTAAAAGATTCCATTTTTGAATATATTGAAAAAGCTCAAAAAAGTACTAGGACAAAGCGAAAGGAACTCATTGATGTTATTTCAAATATGGCTAAAGAGCGAATTGTTTATGTACATAAATTGAATGGAATGTATGTTAATATTAATACCATAGATGATTGGCATCATGCGACGTATCTTTTTAATCAAATCAATTTTGATGCCTACAAAAAAAGCTTAGTTATTCCAGCATATAATGAAGTTGATTCTATATCATTTGTTATTAATGATTTTAAAGACACCGTAGATGAAATTATTATTGCTGATGGAGGCAGTACTGATGGAACAATTGAAAAAATTTTAGTTTTTAATGATAAATGTAATATAAAACTAATTCAAGGAAGTTTTTTTGGTTATGGTGATGCCATTCGCAAAGGAATGGAACATGTTACTGGCGATATTGTTATACTCATAGAAGGTGATGCGACCTTTCGATCTAGAGATATTTACAAAATGTATGAATACATTAAGGATTGTGATATGGTTATTGGAACAAGAACTACAAAAGAATTGATAAGTCAAGGTGCTAATATGAGTTCTGGTTTAAGATTTGCAAATCTCTTAGTTGCAAAATTCATAGAATTGTTATGGATTAGGATTGAACCAAGAATTACTGATGTTGGTTGTACCTATAGAGCATTTTGGAAGAATGAATATGATGAAATTAAACATAATTTTATTGGATTAGGCCCAGAATTTTCCCCTGAAATGATTATAGAGTTTCTTAGAAATGATAAACGAGTTATTGAAATTCCTGTAAGTTATTATAGTAGAATAGGTGGTGCTTCAAAACATTCTGAAAATTTATCAGCTATAATTAGAACAGGTTTAAGAATGCTTTCATTAATACTTAAAAAACGATTCTCTTCTCCGCTGATATGAATTAAAATAAAAATTATTTTACATATAGTTGCAGATTATTTTTTACGTATTCAGTTTGTTTTAATGATATTTTAACCGCGATTTTTGATTTGTGTTCTACTTAGTTTTAGGTTATTTGAAAGTTCTTTCAGATTCAACCAAATTACATGTATAATTTTGAGTTAACATACAAATCTAAGCTGTATAGTCTATAAAATTCATCATTAGATATAGAATCTGTTAATAATCTTAAACAATATTAATAGTACTACAATCTTTGAAACAAGATGAAACAAGCGCTTATAACTGGAGTAACAGGGCAGGATGGTGCATATCTTTCTCAATATCTACTAAATAAAGGCTACAAAGTTTTTGGAACTTTTAGAAGAATTTCTACTCCAAATTTTTGGAGACTGCAAAGCCTTGGGATTTATTCCAAAATTAACCTTATTCCAGCAGATTTGCTTGATATGGGTTCGATGATTGAAGCAGTTCGAGTGTCTGATCCGGATGAAATTTACAACATGGCCGCATCAAGTTATGTCGGAACATCTTTTGAACAAGCAGTAGGAAATGCTGAAATTACTGGATTGGCTGTTACTAAATTTCTAGAAGCAATCAAGGTGCTTAAAGTTAATGCAAAATTTTATCAAGCTTCTAGTAGCGAGATGTATGGAAACAATAGTTATAAAATTCAAGATGAGCAAACTCCTTTTTATCCTGCAAGTCCATATGCTGTAGCAAAATTATATGCGCATAGGATAACTAATGTGTATAGAAATTCATATAAGATGTTTGCCGTGTCAGGAATTTTGTTTAATCATGAATCGCCACTTAGAGGTATAGAGTTTGTTTCAAGAAAAATTAGTAATGGAGTGGCAGAGATTGCATTTGGTTTAAAAGATAAGTTAGTACTTGGCAATCTATACGCAAAGCGAGACTGGGGTTATGCTGCAGAATATATGAAAGCAGTACATCTCATGCTACAACAAGACAAACCAGAAGATTTTGTGATTAGTACAGGAGATGCACATAGTGTTTTAGATTTTGTAAGATTAGCGTTTGAAATAGTTGGTTTAAATTGGAAAAAATATGTAAAAACTGACAAGAGATTCTTTAGACCCTTTGATGTAGATTATTTGTGTGGAAATAATAAAAAAGCAAGAAGAAAATTAGATTGGAATCCTACCATAAATTTTGAAAAACTTGTTGAATTAATGGTTAAGGAAGATTTGAGTAGATGGAAGATGTTTGTTGAGGGCAAAACATTCCCGTGGGATGCTCCACTATATCCTAATGAAGCAAAACTTATCACAAGAAGTAGTGATGAGAGTATTAATTCTAAAATGAGAAAGAATCGAAAAGTAAAGAGAAGATCATTAAGAATCTAATATTAAATATGAATAATCATATTTCAGAGGCTGCCAAGAGTTAAAATGAAGACAAATTTAGCATCAACTATTAATTCGTGTAGAGCTTGTGGTGAGAAAAGTCTAATTCCAATTATTTCTTTAGGCAGACAATATATTTCAAATTTTATTGATGATGATTATATCTACAAGGATGAAGAAAAGGTTCCTCTTGAATTAGTTCTATGCAATCCAAATTCCACAGGATGTGGTTTATTACAACTTAAACATACTACATCAAGAATACTTCTGTATAAACAATACTGGTTTAGATCTGGATTAAATGAAACTATGAGGGAAGCTCTTAGAGACATAACTCAAAAAGCTGAAAAGCTAGTAAAATTATCACCTTCTGACATCGTATTAGATATTGGATGTAATGATGGAACGTTGTTACGATCCTACAAATCTAAATGTAAACTAGTTGGTTTTGAACCAGCAAATAATCTTATCAAAGAAGCTAAAGAAGATACTGACATCATCATAAATGACTTTTTTAGTTTTAATATTTTTGAAAAGCATTTTGATGGCTTAAAATGTAAAATAATTACAAGCGTTGCTATGTTTTATGATTTAGATGATCCAAATTCTTTTGTTAGAGATGTTGTAAAGTGTTTAGCATACGATGGTATTTGGATTATTCAAATGGCGTATTTGCAACCAATGTTAAAATTAAATGCGTTTGATAATATTGGTCATGAACATTTGGAGTATTATTCATTCAAGTCATTAAAGAATCTTCTTGAAAAATACAATCTTGAGATTTTTAATGTTGAAATGAATGAAGTGTATGGAGGTAGTTTTCGTGTATATGTAAAACACAGTAAAAATAAATCAATTTCTGTATTATCTTCTGTAACAAATCTAGAGCGTGATGAAAAAGAATTTGGTTTTGATGATAAAAAAACATATGAAGATTTTGCAATGAGAGTGAAAAATATCAAAAATAGATTGTATAATTTTATCCAAGATGAAACAAAAAAAGGAAAAATTGTGTATGCTTATGGTGCATCAACTAAAGGAAATACATTATTACAATATTGCAATTTAGATAGATCCTTAATAAAAAAGGCTGCTGATAGAGATCCTATAAAACATGGTAAAAAAACGATTGGTACTGAAATTCTAATAATATCAGAAGAACAGGCAAGGTTGGAAAAACCTGATTATTTTCTTATTTTACCATGGCATCTTCTGAACTATTTTAAACAAAGGGAAAAAGAATTCCTCAACAAAGGTGGAAAATTCATAGTTCCTTTGCCAGAATTCAAGATAGTTGACAGTAGTAATTAAAATATTATATAGATAAAAGCCACAAAAATCTAAAAAGTGTAAAGGATAAATTGGAACTATTCAAAAATTAAGCATGAAAATAGAAAAATTATCTCCTTCATGCAACCTTGATACGGTACGAGATGGGAGAGGTGGAATCTTCACATTCTATCCAAAAGATCCAATTGTTGAATTTAATTTTAATATTATAAAGGCTGGAATGGTAAGAGGGAATCATTATCATCCAGAATTTGATGAATACTTCTTGCTTACTTCTGGTGAAGGAGTTTTAGTTACCAAGGATTATCATGATGCAGATGAAGAATTTATTTTTTTAAGTAAAGGTCATTGCACGTATACTCCCAAGGGAACACGACATGTTTTTATAGCAATTTCAGATTGCGTGGCAATCGCGATGTTAACTAAAAAATGGGATGATTGTGAAAATCCTATTATTCATGAGAATTTGGGCATGGGACGAGGAGATCATGGTGATCCTAGTTCCAAATACTACAAAACTCAAAAGGAAAAATAATTGATAAAATTAAAAAATTGTCTTTAAAGTTTGGTGTAGTTGGCTGTTCTAAAGTAGCAGAACGATATTTTTTCTCAGCAGTAAAGTCGTCAAGACATATTGAATTGGGCACTATAGGAAGTCGTTCATTAGAAAAAGCAGAAAAATGGGCAAAACGATTTAATTGTGAAAATTTTGGTGATTATTATGCTGTTTTAAAAAGTGATGTTGACGCTGTGTACATTTCATTACCAATATCATTACACGAAGAATGGGTAATCAAAGCAGCTGAACATGGAAAGCATGTATTGTGTGAGAAATCTTCTACAACTTCATATGAATCTGCAAAAAGAATGGTAAAAGCGTGTAAAGAAAATAATGTTCGTTTATTAGAAGGATTTTCGTTTAGATTTCACCCTCAACATAATCTTGTACTAGAATTTATAAAAAATGGTCGCTTAGGTGAATTATTTAATTTTTATGGCATTTATGGTTTTTCTCCACCACCTCAAGAAAATATTAGATGGAAAAAAGAATTGGGTGGAGGAGTTTTAAATGATGTAACATGTTATCCTGTATGTGCAAGTAGAATTATTTTTCAATCAGAACCAATAAGTGTCATTGCTCATTTTGAATATGATACTGTTCACGATGTTGATATAGGAAATAGTGTTTTCATGATATATCCAGATAACAAAACAGCATTTGCTGCAGGCGGATTTCATAATTATTATCAATCATCTTACAGCATTTGGGGAAGTAACGGAAGAATTACTATGAAAAGAAGTTATGCTGTACCAACAAATCATGTTACTAGTGTTTATTGTCATCAAGATGATAAAATTAATGAAACTAAATTTTCGTCTATAGATCAATTCCAAAACATGTTAGAAAAGTTTTGTAATGTTATATTGAAAAAGAATTCATCAGATTTTTCTTTTGAAGAGGAGTTATTATCTCAAGCTAAAGTAATGGAATCTATAAGACGATCAAGTAAAGAAAAACGATTGGTCTACCTAGATGAGATAGTCTAAATTTGTTATTATGTTGTAGTTTATAATGTATAAACTAAATTATGATGATTTTTTTTCTTTTTTGTATTTGTATAAACTTTTTACTAATTTTACATAGTCTAATATAACAGACTTGTTAAATTTTGTTGCACCTTGTTTTCGATTAATACATGTGTAAGGTATTTCTTTTACCATAGAACTATTTGTTTTTACTAGTATTTCTAAAAGTAATTTGTATCCTATTGCATCAAATTGTATATCATCAATTAATTCTTTTTTGAATGAAAAAAAACCTGACATTGAATCTTTAATTTTTATACCAAGACCATGTTCAGCTATGAGAGTGCCTATCAAACTTATAATTTTCCTACTTAATGGCCAACCAATTGAATTACCGCCAGTAACATATCTAGAACCGACAACAACATCATAGTTATTTTTTTGTATTTCATGTAACATATCTAAGATTTTTTCAGGGGGATGAGAAAAATCACTGTCCATTACCACAATAATTTTTCCAGTGGAAGTTTTGATTCCATCTAGTATCGCTGAACTCAAACCACGTTTGTTGATTCGATGAATTACTTTAAATGAAATTTTTTGTTCTTTGTTTTTTTTTATATGTTCTTCAACAATTTTACCTGTTCCGTCAGGAGAATTATCGTCAACTATTATAATTTCAGCATACAGATCATACGGTAACACATTCTTAATGGCGTCTAACATATTGACAATATTTTGTGATTCATTATAGGTTGGAAGTATTATACTCAATCTGTTATTGAAATTATGTTGTTCTTGAGATATATTCATAAATAGAATCAAAATCCACTAAATAAATAAGTCATGAGAATGTTCTCTGCTAGCTAGATAAATAAAGACAGATTGTTTTTTACATAATAGAATTCATTAGTTAGACCATCTTTTATGTTCATATTTGAACTAAAATATAGGAGATTTTTTGATTTTTTAGTATCAGCTTCAGTATTTACTACATCGCCTTTTTGTTGTGGTTTAAACTGAATTGATAGTTCAGAACCAGATATATTTGCTATAATTTTTAGAGCGTTATTAATTGACAGGACATTACCTCCTCCTACGTTTATGATTTCTCCTGTTGTTTCAGACTTAATTGAATTTAATGTTGCGTTTACTGCATCATCTATGTAGGTAAAATCCCGTGTTTGATTACCATCTCCAAAAACCTCAATTTTCTCTTTAGTAATAGCACCTAAGATGAATCGTAAGAAAGCCATTTCTGGTCTTTGCCTTGGCCCATAGACTGTGAAATACCGTAAACAAGTAATTGGCAGATTAAAATTTTTGGCGTAAATAATACTAAGATTTTCTGCAGCTAATTTTGTTATACTGTATGGTGATATAGGTTTAAGAAAGGATGTGTCTTCATTCATTTTTCCTTCTTGATTTCCGTATACAGATGAGGATGATGCAATAATTATTTTTTTCAAAGAATTGGTATGTTTTGCTACTTCCAAAACTTTTTGCGTGACTATGATATTTTCTTTTACGTATGTTTCAAAATTTGTTCCCCAACTGGACCTAACTCCTGGTTGGGCCGCCATATGAAATAAATAATTACTTTTTTTAAAAATTGAAATCAGATCAAGATCAATTAAATCATGTTCGTAAAAAACAAAGTTTTCGTTTTTTGTACAATTTAACAGGTTATTTTCTTTAATTTTTTTTGGATAATAATTAGTAAAATTATCGATGCCAATTACTTTGAATTTATTTTCTAATAATTTTTCAGCTAGATGTGATCCAATAAAACCGGCTACACCAGTAACAATTGCTGTTTCCATGATAATTTCCTAATACACTATGATATCTTTGTTCCGAGATATCGCGATTAATCCTAATGAAAGAAGTTTGCAGATGTTTTTGTTATTTTTAATATCTGAATTTCTGCCTAAGAGAGTGAAAGAAATTTCTTTTCGTCCTTTCCACGATGTCATTGTAGTATCATCATGCTCAGCCACGCTATGAGCTATTCTGTAGAAAAAGCTATTTCCTAAAGTATGATAATTTATCATAGGTACTGAATACCAAACCGATTTATCTGAAAATATTGTTAATCCTTTTTTGTGATCACCTATATCTATCATTTCTTCAGTAGAACCTAAACATCCTTGACTTGTTAACTGAGGTTTTGGCGAATTGTCATGTTTTATTGGTTTTTTATCTAGCACATATGATTCCAAATCTCCTCCATTGTTAGTAGAATAAGTTAAGGTGTTTTTACAAAATGTTTCAGGATTCAACACAAAGATGCCTAATCTAAATGAATTTGGTCTGAATTCTCTAAAATTAAAAACATATTTGATATCTAACCTTGGGTGATTTTCATATACATAGAATGTTTTCAAAATATGTCCAAATGGTAAATCCATCTCGCAAAATATCTTTTGACGTATAGGCGCTTTATGTTCTTCACCAAAAATCTCTGTTTTTATCATGTCTGTATACTTATGTCTCTTATGATCAAAAGCAACTACATGACCAGATGAATTATCAAAATTATGTTGTCTTTTTTGGTTTGAATCTTTTTTTTGTTCAATAATCGAGTTTTTTGAAACTTTTGGAAATATTAATCCAGAAATTGATGCGTCTTTTTTTATTTTTAATTTTACATTTGAAGTTACTGCTAAATCTTTTAATTTTGATATAGAATCAAATCTTTTATTTTGCTGTTTTAAAGAAAGTGTTATTTTTGACTTTTTATTAATGTATGGTTCTATTATAAGAGTACAACTCCGCAGACTCCGATCTTTGTACAATTTTACATCTTCTATTTGTGATGGTATCTCATAACCATCTGCAAAAATTTTCAATAATGAAAAAATTTTGTTTGGTTGAAAATGTAATTTAATTTCATATGGAATTTTTTTCCAATCAATATTATTTGGATTGAATAGTATTATATCACCAGATTGGGTTTTGTTTTGTATTTGTTTTTTTATTTTTTCTAAATTTTGTTCAATTTTATTATTTAGAGTATGAATTAGTTTAGTAAAATGATGATATTTCGCTTCAGTAGTATGGGTTCTATAATCACTGGCCCAGCAATTAATCAAATCCAAAAAATAAGAGTTGATTCTATTTGAGGATTCAAAATTTTTTAATAATCGAATTTTTTTTAATAGTTGATAACACATTGTATTACTTTTACTATTATCACGACCACAAACAGCCCATCTAACTATATTTGTGTCAGGTTTTTTTTCCAATATAGCAAATTCTGCAGAATTCATTTTGATACTCTTATTAGGTTTAAATTTTTCAATAATTTGTGTGGGAAGATAAAATTCTACATCAGACATTTTTTCAATTTCAACTAAAATTTCATGAAATCGTTGGATTTCTTTTCCATCAGTACTTATACCCAGAATTGGGTTTTTGTATCCAAAAATTTCCATATCCGATCCATAAAAAGGAAAACAACTATCAGTTTTCTTTTTATGTTGTAGAATAAAATCAAGATATTCTTGTTTCTTTATTTTGCCTTTAATGTATTGTTGAAATTTTTGGTAGGTGTTATAGCTATTCCAAATTATGTTTAAAGATTTTTTATTCTGAAAAATTTTTTTTGGAAAAAATTTTTCATTATTAGGAATGTTTGAAACTTTGTTAGCCCATTCAAATATTGTAAAAATTTCTTTAAAATTAGCATTCAGATATAATGGTATTAATCCAGAGCTGAATAGTTGTTCATTAACATAAGCAGTATTACATTTTGTATTGAATATCTGCTCTATTCCTTTTTTTCCATTTATCAGATTTTGTTTATTAACATCTTCTGGCACAAGTGGAAAAACTACTTGTTCTTGTCCTGATGCAAATATTTCACATTTTTTTTTAGAATTTAGTTTTTTTAGTTCATTTATAAAAAGTGGGTCTATATCGTGAATTTTTTCAAGCGTAGATACCGGAAATTCTATCGCTGATTTAAAATTAAAATCCTTTATGGTATCTAAAATCGGCCAATAGCAACTATCTATTATTTCAGGATACAGTTCTGTAGGAATTGAAGAGTAATTTAAATTTCCATGAAAAACTGAATACATGTATAACTTAGACAATTTTCTTTATCATATCCTATTTTTAAGAGATAAGTTGATGAACCGCAAACTCATTTTCCTATTCCTACGGCATAGTATTCTATATTCAAATTATCATGTTTTAAGATTCGACGAGTGTCTATGACATATTTTGTTTTCATGTTTTTAAAAGTATTATTTTTTATATTCTGAAATTGTTTCCAAGGAGTCATTATAACTGCACACTGACTATTTATTAAAACATCATTTATTGAGTCAGCATATCTAATTTTATCATGAAAGATTTTTCTTGTATTTTCTATTGCTTTTGGATCAAAAACAGAAACATTGGCTTGTTTCTTTAAGAGTAATTCTATTAGTTTTATAGAAACGGATTCTCTTATATCATCACTATTTTCTTTGAAAGATAATCCTAAAATCGCTATATTTTTTCTCTTTATATTTCCGATTAATTTTTCAATAAGCTTTAGGATATTTGTTATTTGAAATACATTTGTTTGTTGTACCGCTTTAAGAAGTAAAGGGTCGCTGCCAATTTGAGACGAAAATGTAATCATGGCTTGTAAATCTTTTGGCAAGCATGAGCCCCCATATCCAGGACCAGCCTTTAAAAATAAATTTCCTATTCGAGGATCTAATCCAATAGCATTTGCTACATCGTCAACATTTGTTTCTGGCACTGATTGACAAATGTTTGCTATTTGATTAATAAAACTAATTTTTGTAGCTAAAAATGAGTTATTAGCGTATTTTATTAGCTCAGCTGTTTGATGATTTGTAATAATTGTTTTTATTTTCTTGCTGTATAATTTTTTATAAAAATTTAACACTTGTTTTATAGCTACATTTTCATTACCACCAACTACAATTAGGTGTGGTTTTAATGTATCATCTATTGCACTTCCTTCTCTGAGAAATTCAGGATTTGTTATTATACTAAATCCAATGCTAGATAATTTTTTTGATTTTTTTTCTAAAATAGGTTTAACAATTTTTTGTGTTGTACCTGGAATAACAGTACTTTTGATTATTATGATTGGTTTCTTTTTTGTTTTTGAAAGTGAAATGCCAATTTTCTCAATAGCTGATTTTAACATGTTTAAATTAATATTATTTGTTTTTGATATTGGTGTTCCAACAGTAACAAAAATCAAATCACATTGATTTACTGCCAAATCAATATCTGATATTATGTTTAGTGATTTTTTTAATGCTAGTTTAAGTGTATGAGCAAGCTTTGGCTCAAAAAATGGAGTTTTGCCAGAAATTATCGTAGAAATTTTTTTTTTATTGTTATCAACTCCTAATACAGAAAAATTTTTGTTTCCAAGTACTGCTGCAAACGATAATCCCACAAAACCTAGTCCAATTATTGCTATCTTCACATAGTGCATCAATTATTATATGGTTAAATATTATACGAATTATTGAAACGTTAAAAATAATTTTAAATCATTGATAAACTGTTAATTGTATTTTTCAAGAAACGCAAGTATCTTTTCTACAGAATTACTTTGATTTGAGATATATCCATTAACAAATTTTTCTGCATTTTTAATGATTTCTTGTTTATATTCATTATCAAACAGTGCTTTATTTAGCGAGGATTCAAAATTTTCTAAATTAGTTACAATACAAGAGTTCGAACTAAAAACGGGAGGAACTTGTTTGAGATTACGATCTTTTACAAAAACGGAGATTACTGGTTTGTTAAGAATTTGTGCTTCTAATATAGTAGTTGAGAAATCTATTGTGATAAAGATCTCACATTTTTCAATTAAAGATGTAATATTACCACTCTTTATTACTGAAATAGTTGGATCGATTTCTTTGATAATATTAGAAACATCAGTTTCTTCTTGAAAAGGATGTAATTTTATTATTAATTTTTTATTGGTTTTAGATATAACTTGGCAAATTTTTTTTATCACATTTTCATAATTCTGCATTGTTTGTACAGTCAAATCAAAGACTTCGTTTTTTTTAGGTGATGAAGTAGCTAAAAGAATTGAATTAGTTTTGTACATCAAATTCATTTTTTTTCTATCAAAAATTATTTCGTAGGAAGGACTGCCTAATTCTTCGGTTTTTTCAGGAAAACCACAACGTGTAATATACTGATTGGTTTGTTTTCCCCACACAATCAATTTGTCTGATTCTTCTGGAAGCATTCCAGCAAACTTGTTTGGCTCATAATTTTCATCAGTTTCCCAATACATGCCATGTTGCATCAATATTACTTTAATATTAGATCTTTTTGCAATTTTAATTGCAATTTGTTCATTAAATCCATTTTCAGACCAAACCAAAATTGATGAAATTTTAATTTTTTTAAACAATTCCTGAGTGATGATAATTTCTGGGATAGCTTCTAGCATTCTTTTTTCACATAACTCAATAAGAAAGAATTTAATTATATTCCAAAAAGAAATATCATCTATAGAAAAAAATGTTTTAAAAAAGTCTTCTTGTTTCCATATATGATTTAATTGATTTATGAGAGAATCTTTTGTCTTTTTTATATGTTCGTCTATTGTTTTGTTAGTTATACTTTGACAAGTTGCCACAATACAATTAGAATTCTTGATAATAGAATACGATTTTCTATTCCATATTGCTGGTCGTCTCCTGTTGTATAAAATAAAATTAATTGGATAATTAGTAGACGATTTGAATAATTTTTCATAACGAATTGGATCAAATTCTATTAATAAAATCGATTTATTTTGATTTTTGATTTTTTTTTGATTAAGAAAAAAGGGAATTATTTGCTCTGAGGCTTTTTTTAATTGTAAATAAGACTTTTTTGATATGTTAAAAGTAATGCTATCTGCTAATTGAAATTTCACAGTATCATACAAGAATGAACTATCCACTTTTTGATTTGGATCAATTTTATCAACTGTAGTTGTAGTTTCTTGTGCAATATTAAATAGTAAAGGAGTGGCGATAAATTTTGTACTAGGATATTGTTTGTTAATTTTTAGAAATTCAACAAATTTTTTGAGAAAGGGGACTAGAAAATAATGGAATTCAACATAAAATAGCTTACCTAAGTTAATATCTTCATATTTTAATAAATTGGAAACTGAAGATTCATCGTACCATTTAGAAAATTTATAAGATAATTGGTGGATGGTGGTTAAATCTGAATTATTGATATAATTATCAGAAATTTCATGTGGAATATTTTTTTGAGATAAGAGTTTATGTGATTCATAATCAAAAGTTATTATTAAAAAGTTTTTTTTGAAATTTAATTTAGATAGATCATACGATGAGTCTAATAGAATAATAAAATCTGGCTTCTTTGTACATGACATGCTTAGTTTTTCTTCCATTTTTTCCAATCATATTCATTGAAAAAAATATTTTTCATTTCATTATCATTTGGTTTCCATGCTATATCAGCTAATGTTAGTATTCTCGATATGTCATTTGAAATGTTTACATGAGCTGATGGTGTATTTTTAGCAACAAAAACTAGTGTAGGTTCCTCTGCACTTGATTCTATTTCTACATAATTACCATTTTTTTCTTTAATGATAAAAACAACTTTTCCGTGAATACATGTAAAGTAGCTATTCCGTTTTGTATGAACATGCGGCCCTTTGATTTCACCCGGATTAACTGTACTTACATAAACCATTTTTGGTTGTTTTTTAATTATGTTATCCCAATCTCGCCAAACTACTGTTAAAGAGCCATTAACATGATCATCTGTTATATCTCTGGTTTTATGTAGTTCTAATTTCTTAAAAAAATACTCCTCAGTCATCAAAAATTGTGAATTCTATCTGCCAATAAAAGTTTGGACTCTATTATCCCTTTAATGTTTTAAATGAACAACCCGTATGAATGAATATAATGTTTTATTAAGAAAAGAAATTTTCATCGTATAATGAAACTGCTTGTTACTGGAGGGCTTGGTTTTATAGGCAGTAATTTCATATTAAATGTTTTAAAAAATCATAATGACTTTAAGATAGTAAATATTGATGCAGAGTTTTATGGTGCAAATTTTAAAAATTTAGAGGAGATAAAAAAATATGGAAATTACAAGTTTGTACATGGAAACATAACTGACTATAACCTTATGAGCAAATTAATTGTAGATTGTGACATTATTGTAAATTTTGCTGCAGAGTCATTTGTGGATAGAAGCATATCCGATGCAAATCCATTTGTTGAATCAAACATAAGAGGTGTTTTTACTATACTTGAAATTCTCAGAAAAACAAAAAAAAGGTTGTTACATATATCCACTGATGAAATATTTGGAAGTTTAAAATCAGAAAGCGCAGATGAAAATTATAGATTTAATCCATCAAATCCATATGCGGCAACTAAAGCATCAGCAGAACTGTTAATCAATTCTTTTGTAACCACATATGGTTGTGATTGTATAATAACAAGATGTACAAACAATTATGGTCCTAGACAATTTCCAGAAAAGCTCATCCCAAAAACTATAATCTTGGCAAACCAAGAAAAAAAAATTCCAGTTTATGGTAGTGGTAAAAATATTAGAGATTGGATTTTTGTAGATGATCATTGTCAAGCAATAATTAAGGTTCTATTAGATGGAAAATCAGGGGAATCATATAATATATCAGCTAATAACGAAGTAGATAATCTAACCATAATAAAAAAAATACTTTCCATTATGGAAAAACCGGTAGATCTAATCAGTTTTGTGGAAGACAGACCAGGTCATGATTTCAGATATAGTCTAAATTCTTCAAAAATCAGAAATGAGCTGGGCTGGTCAGAAAAAACTAGTTTTGATGATGGACTCGAAATGACTATAAAATGGTATTTATCACATTTGGATTGGTGGGAGAGTTTATCTAAAAAAATTCTTAATCCAACCCCATGGAAAGTTTAGATTTAATTGTGCAATTTGGTGAGAAATTTTAGTTAATATGAAAGGAATCTTGCTTCATGCAGGACACGGTACTAGACTTAGACCCTTAACACATACCGGTCCAAAGCAATTACTGCCAATTGCTAACAAACCTATGTCGCAATATTGTATAGAATCGCTTAGGGATGCTGGAATTACTGATATTGCCATAATCATTGGAGGTTTAGGAGCAGATAAGGTCAAAGAATATTATCGAACTGGAAAGGATTTTGGAGTGAACCTTACCTATATTGAGCAGGATAGACCTAGAGGTATTGCCCATGCCATAAGTCTTGGAAAAGAGTTTGTAGGAAATGATCGATTTGTTGTATTTTTAGGCGATAACATTATTCAAAGAAACATACATGATTTTGTAACAAAGTTTGAACAGTCCAATTTACAGGCACTAATTTTATTATGTGAGGTTGACAATCCATCGAGGTTTGGAATAGCGGATGTAAAAAATGGAAAAATTGTAAAGATAATGGAAAAGCCAAAAAATCCTCTATCAAATCTTGCAGTAACTGGTATCTATTTTTTAACACCTGTTATCTTCGACATAATATCTAGACTTAAACCGTCATGGAGAAATGAATTAGAAATAACTGATGCGTTGCAGAAATTATTAGAAGAAAACTACAAAATTAGTTATAATATGATAACAGATTATTGGAAAGATACAGGCACTCCTGATGACATTATTCACGCAAATATGGCAGTTTTAAGAAATATGAAATCATACTTTCATGGAAAAAAAGATGAGACATCAAAAATAACAGGTAATGTTATGATAGGAAAAGGAACTGTTATTCAAGAAAATTCTCAAGTAGATGGACCTGTAATAATAGGTGAAAATTGCATTATAGGTCCTAACACAAAAATTGGTCCTAATACTAGTATTGGAAACAATTCAAAATTATCAAAATGTGATATTGAAGATTGTATTATAATGTCAGATTGTGAAATTGATTGTAATATAAAAATTAGATACAGCATAATTTCAACCGATTCCAGTATTTTGTTATCTGACAATAATAACTATGAAAAGATATTTTTGTTAGGAGAAGGTACTAAAATTTTACTTTAAAATTGCATTTAGCAGTTTAAATACGTAAAAATTTGGCTAAAAACAAGTTGAATGAAACATCTTATCCATTGGTAAGTATAGTCATATTAAATTATAATGCCGGCGATTTATTGTTAAATTGTGTCAAGTCAGTTTTTGACACAAAATATGATAATTTTGAGGTAATTGTAGTAGATAATGTTTCAACAGATAACAGTCACATAAAATGTAAGGAAAAATTTGAAAAAATACATTTAATTCAAAATAAAAAAAATCTTGGATATTGCGAAGGAAATAATGTGGGAATACAAAATTCTAATGGCGAATATGTCGTAATTCTCAATCCTGACACTGTTGTGGAACCAACATGGTTATCAGAACTGTTGTCTGCGTATGAAAAACATGGAGAAGGACTATACCAGCCAAAGATTCTTTCTTTATATAAAAAAAATGTACTTCAAAGTACTGGAAATATGTTACATGTGTTTGGATTTGGCTTTGCAAGAGATAAAGGAGTAATAGATGTTAATCAAAGAAATAAAATCGAGCAAATAGGTTATGCATCTGGGACATGTCTTTTTACTTCATTAAATGTAATTAAAAAAATAGGTCTTTTTGATCCTTTTTTATTCCTATATCATGATGATCTTGATTTAGGATGGAGGGCAGCACAAATTGGCATAAGATCTTGCTATGTTCCTTTATCTGTCATATATCATGCTGAAAGTTATACTCTGAAATGGAGTGCACAAAAATTTTACTGGTTGGAGAGAAATCGACGATATTGTTTGTTAACTCACTATTCGAAAAAAACTTATTCTAAGTTAAGGCCATCTCTTTTATTAGTAGATATATTAGTTTGGTTTTTTTATTTATCAAAAGGGTTTATTGGTTCAAAAATTAAAGCAGAGTTAGACATAATTAAAAATAAAAAACAAATAATTAAAAAATATGAGGAATTAGAAGCACAAAAAAATATTTCAGACTCAGAATTAATCAGAACGTTTCCAGACATGATTTTTGTTCCAGAAGATGTTTCAGGCACTATAATAAACAAGTCATTTAATTCACTACTAACAAGACTAAGTAGAAAGGTAAAACAAAAAATTTAGTTTAATTAATCATTTACTTTTTCAGAAATTACTACACCAACAGCAAAATTTTTTTCATGAGTAATTGAAACAAGAAATCTATAATTGTCTAATTTTTTGTTTTTTATCTGTACTACAGGTTTAGATTTTGACTGTAAAGTAATAATATCTAACATAGAAATTTTTTCATTAATAGCTTTTTTTACAGCTTCTTTTACAGCAAATTTTCCAGCAAAATGTTCATAAGGATTTTTATATTTTAAACAATATTTGATTTCAGAAGGATGGAAAATTTTTTTATAAAAGTTTGGTTTTGAGGCAAATTTTATTTTTTTAAAATTATTTACATCAACTACATCTATTCCTAAACCAAATTTTTTAATCATATTAAATTATATAGTATATTAAGTAAAATTATTCTCTTACTATCACTTTTGCAATGCCATCTAACAAACATTTGTTTGTTTGATTTTTTATTGTTGTTTTAATAGAAATTGTTCTAGTTGAAACGCTTTTATCAATAACTTCACCTTCTACAATAATCTCATCATCAACATAGGCGGGATTTTGAAAGTTTATTGATTGAGAAAAGTACAAGGCATTTTTGCCAGGCAAATACATTCCTACTAGTTTTGATAAAAAAGATGCTAACAGCATTCCATGGCATATTGGTTTGCCAAAAGCAGTAGTTTTTGCATATCTTTTATCCATATGTAAGGGGTTAAAATCACCAGATATTTCAGCAAAACTTGCAATCAATGACTGTGTTATTTTTATCCTAAAATTCTTCTTTAGGCCAACAGCAATTTCTTCAAATTTGTGTTCTGCTAATTTAGTCATCCATAGTCATCCAAAGTTATCCCATGATTTTTTAAATGTCTCTTTATATCAGCTACAGTTTTAACGTCAGTTGCCTCATCAAGTGTAAATTTTGTTTTAAATTCTTCTTCTAATTCATAAAGTAAAACATACCCATTGAACGATGTCCATTTATCAATTGATTGTGGTCCTGAATCATCAGTGATCTGCGAGACTGGAATGCCCATCACTTTGGAAATAATATTGTAAAGTCTTTGAGACATTATTCAGATATAACCTCTAAATAATTTGGACTATTAAATGGGATGTTTAGATCATAAACCCAATGATCATCTTCTTTTTTGAAACCACAATCTGGTAAAAATGATTCTATTGGTTTATTTTTTTGTGTAGGAATAAATTGGGCTTTCAATCTTTTTACACCATTTTTTTTTGCGATACTTATAATGTGATTGAGAATTCCTTTTTCAACTTCTCTTCCTATAACTCTACAACTTAACAGAAAAGAGTCTAGGATCCATTCCGTTGGTTGATCTTTTTTTACTATAAAAACTCCTGTGACGCCATTATCACCAAATTTATCTTCTACTTGTGCACATCCAACTATTATTTTGTCATCGTTTGCAAATTGTCTGATGTCCTCTTCTTGGTATCTTCTTGTTGTCAAGTTAAACTGATTTGTTTTTAATGTCAGTTGCGATATACGACGTATTGTAAAATTATCTGCAGTTTTAATTGTAATTTTAATATCAAGATTTTTTAGAAAATCATGTAAATTTAATGAAGAATGTTCTAATTCTTTCCTTTTCCGCTGTTGGATATACATCTGACCACGTTTTGCATCCTCCTTTGTAATATTTAGTACATCAAATTCGCCGATTTCCTGTAAAACTTGAGGATATTGTGCCGGATCTGAAGGCAAATCAACTGTTTTTACTTGTTGCAGATTAGTTTTCATGTATTCACGATTTACTGGATCGTCATCAAAAAACACGATGCTATCTAGTCCTATATTTAGCTCTTCTGCTATTTCTTTCATGTTAACTACTTTATCATTCCAGTTTATTTTCATAGAGGCAAAGTTTTCTTCTCTTAAGACCATGTAAGGATGGTCACGAATTACTTTTAATGCATCATCTGTGTTATTTTTACTATTTATTGCAAGTATAATACCTCGTTGAAAAAGTGCAAGAAGATGACGTTGAAATTCCAAATATGCATTTCCTGGAGGTTGTGGTCCTAATGTTATTCCATCAAAACCCTCTTCGCCTACTATACCACCCCACAATGTATTATCTAAATCCAAAACAATACATTTTTTTGAAAGACCTAACGTTGCGATAACATAGGACATTAAATCATTTGCCAAATATGGAATGTAATCAAAAGATATTTTGATATCTCCAAAAAGATACTGTTGGAAATTAAATACATGACGTTCTCCATATTTTGATACAAATGCATTAAAATCATAAAGATATGTTGAAGTCATATTACGAAATTCATAAATCAAGTTATTGTTCAGAGAATTTATCATCTCATGAAAACCATACTCTTCCTTTGTTTCAGTAAGTCCATAGGATGAATACTTTGGTATTGAAAAATTTGTTACAACAAGTTTTGAATTAGAATTGGCGGTAAACGTTTTTGCAAGCGATACAATATCTATAGTTTTTTCTTTAATCAAGTTTTGCCGTTCAGAAATAGTTAGTGAATATGGAAAATAGAAAGAATTACCTAAAATGTTTCTGACATCTAATATTAGAAAAGTAATATCTGGTAAAAATTTGTATAGATTACTGTTTTTATCAAGAATTTCTTGATTGTATTGATTATAACCACCAAGGAAAGTTTTACACTCGATATTTTTTTGTGCGGATTTTACTTGAAGAGTTTCTGCTAATCCATTAATTGTAAAGCTTGACAAAATTGCGATTTTAATTTTTTTCTCAAATTTCTTTTTCTCTATGTTTTGTGCTTCAGTAAGAAAATAAGATAGTTTTGGTTCTATATTCATAAATTGCCCATATTACAAACCACAATAAATATTTCGTATCTTAGACAAGATTAGATTAAACTAGTCTTTTATGCAGAAAGCTTAAAGATAAAACGTCATTCTTCCATGTAAGAAAGACTATGCAAGAAGATGATGTGTTTTCAATTAATGAAAAAGAGGTTATGGAGTTTTATGGGTATAAAGGATCAGTTGGGCGATTAAAACTGAAATTAAAACTCTTTCGTTCTTGGATACTACATTCAATCGCATATTCTTCACCAGTTTCAAATTTTGTAATTAGTATGCAACGTTCAAGAGGTGTAAAAATAGGAAAAAATTGTCATTTTTCGCCCTATGTTTTGATAGATTTAGTATATCCTCAAATGATTACCATTGAAGATAATGTTACACTTGGATCAAATGTTATGATATTTGCACATATCAATCCTACAGCTAATTTAGAATTAAAAAAAAAATCATATCCAAGAAAAGTAGCTCCTGTAATAATTCAAAGCGGTGCTGTTATAAATCCCGGTTCTATTATTACTGCGGGTGTTACGATAGGAAAAAATGCCATAGTTTCAGTTGGTAGTGTGATAACAGAAAACATACCTGACTATTGTGTTGCTGTGGGAAACCCAGCTAGAGTTGTAAAGAAGATCGAATGAAGGGTTCAAAGGTCTTGAGAAAATCGTTTTAAAAAAAGCTTGATGAAAAATGAATTTACTAAGTATTGATTTTGAAGAATGGTATCACCCTGAATTAATTAAACCATATATTTCTAACAAAGAAAAAAAACCATCTGTCATAAATGGTATAGATAAAATATTAGAACTATTACGAAAACATGAAACATTTGCTACCTTTTTTGTAGTAGGAGAATTATTAGAAATTAAACCAACTTTACTTGATAAAATAGTTGACGCAGGACATGAAATTGCATGTCATACTATGCATCATAATAGATTAGATACAGTTGGTTATGAAAAAATGTTTGGTGAGGAAATCAAAAAATTTGATAGATTAACCTCTAGTAAATCTAAAGGATTTAGAGCACCTACATTTTCATTAAATAAATCCACTGCGTGGGCCATAGACATCTTATCAACTAATGGTTATGTGTATGATAGTAGCGTTGTTCCTGCAAAGACGAGCATGTATGGAATGCCTAATGCAGAAACAAAACCATATAAGATTTCAAGTTCGTCAATAGAACGTAATGATCCTAATGCAAAATTGATAGAATTTCCCTTGCTTGTTACAAGGTTTTTGAGAAAAAAGATCCCTGCTGGAGGAGGCTTTTATCTAAGAACATTACCACTGAAAATAATTAAAAAAGCCATTGAATCCTATGAAAAAAATGACATTCCTGCTTGTTTTTATGTACACTCGTGGGAGCTAACTCCAGAGTTTATGCCAAAGGTTTCCTTGCCTAAGAAAGAGTATTTTATAACATATCATAATATTGAAAAAGTCTTTTTGCGAGTGGAAGCAATTATTAAAGAATTCAAATTTACATCATTTTATAGTTATATTAATAAGAATAAACATATGATAAATTGAAAATACAATAATATATTTAATGCATAAAAAATTTTGAATTTTAATTCGTTGTAATTTTTCATTCATGCTTTATTTTATATACAAAAATTCCACTTTTTTCATTCTTGTAAATTAATTCAAAATTTTTTGGTATTTGTGGATGAGTCGAGTCTGAAAGAATTTTCAAATAATCTAAATTATGTTCAGATGATACATAAACAAGATAGTCTGGAACCGGCTTGTATTTATTATGTCTGTCTTTAGGTACACTGTCCATGTTTGAAAGTGCAATGTCAAAATCAGACCAACCTTGTCGAGTAATATAGTCTGTTATTGTAGAATCAGGAAGACCTTCAGTAAATGAAGCATACACAAACTTGGAGTTTGCATAATGTGCGATATTAATGTCAGGCGACATAATGTATTTGTTTGTAATATCAGGTTCCTTGGATAGCATGTCACCTATTTCCTTTAATGTTACAGCTGTTGGTACTCCGTAATCATGACCATAAACAACATCTCTAAAAATGTCTTTCCAGTCAAAATTGTCATTAAATAGAAACATTGCTTGTAATTCATATGAAAATATCAGATTTGAAATTATGAATATTGCAATGATAAAAATTATGATTGTTTTTGTCCAAACAGGCTTTGTGCTTGGCAACTTTATAAATTGAATTATTTTAGGAATTCCCTTTAGTATGAATAATCCAGTTAAAGCATACGGGATTAGCAAAATTGCAAAAAAATCAGAAGGATGATGAATTTTTCCAATAGATGCCATTACAAAAAAACAAACTGAAGCTATGAGTAATGGTAGAACATTACGTTCTATTTCTTTAATTGATCTAATACCTAAAATCAAAAAAGGAATTATTATAGATATGAAAAAATATTGTGTATTATCAGTTATTAGAAGAAAAATCAAGATAATAAAGGAAATAGCTGAAAGAAAAAGGATTTCTTTTTTTTCTATCTTCCTTTTAAAAGTTAATGCTGCTCCTCCTAAAATTATGAATATTCCAATGTATGGAATGAATGGTATTGGTGCAAAGTTATCTATCCCATCACTAAAATTAAAAATACGATCTGGATTATTATAAAACAGATTATAAAAATAGTTTTTGATTAAGATATCGTTTATTTCAAGAAATCCAGCATCAATAGATTTAGTTCGTGCAACAAAAGTATTTTTCCATTCAGGATCTTGAAATTTGGAATTATGCAACAAAAAGTAAGATGGATCACTTTCTATCAAAGTTCCAAAAGTTAGTAAATTATAAAATAAAAGTGGCGAAATTGCGATAATGAAAAAAATTAGAAAAAGAATTGTTTTACTTAACCGTATTTTTTTGTATTGAATTAAAAAAAAGATGACATAACCAATTCCAATGAATAGTGCTTGATATCTTAACATGTAACTTAGTCCTAAAAAAATTCCACATAGTACCACATCTCTGTTTGATAGTTGTTTTTTTGTAATAAAATAAAATGATGCAAAGATTAGAAATACAGGCAACATTTCATGAATTCTGATTATGGCATCTTGATGCAAATATGGACTAATTGCAATTAGGGTTTGTACAAGAAGTGCTAGTTGTTTATCAAAAATATTCTTGATAATATAAAAAGATAAAAAAACAATTCCTGTTGCAAAAAAAACCGAAATAAGTTTAGCCGTTATAAAAGCATCATTAAATAAATTATCAGTAAATGCAAGAACGATAGGCCATCCAACTGGAGCGGTGTGAAGATATACATCTTCTCTATCTCCATACAATGTTTGTTTTCCAGCGTAATAATAAAAAAGTAAAGTATGATTCTGAGTTGGATTGTCAACAATAAATGCCACGTATGAAGTAATGCTAAAAAAAACTATTACTACTATGATCGATATTTTAGTTTCAAAATTTTTATTTGTAAATTTTGGGTTCTTAAAATTACTAAAATTTCTAATTGACAAATTAATTACGTTTTTTGTATTATATTTCTATTTAAACTATAAACTGTGTACATGAAATTTATGTTCATCCGAAAGCATTGTAATCTAATTGATCATTTTCGATTTTAGAGTTATGATAAAAAGAAAAATCATCACTTAACATATTCTATTGTAGTTCCTCATTTATACAAATAAGTAACTTCTTTTAGCTATTATATTCCTACTATTTGAATTCATATAAATTTTATAATTAAGATTAGAATAGATTATTAGAAATGATATGAGTTTTAAACTAAATTTAAATAAAAATCAAATATCAAAAAATCTGACTGTTAAAAATTTTATAATAAATAATAAATTTCCAATTTTAGTTACAATAGTATTTTTCCTCTTCACGTCATACGTATCTTTTTTTGTTGACAATCCTCCTCGTGGTGCTGATGCAATGTATTATTTTTTTGCCGGAAAACAAATTCTATTTGGCGATAATGAAGGTGTTAAAGTTCCTAATGCACCAATAGGAGGGCCCATTCTATTTGCTTCTTTGAATGTATTATTAGATAATCCATATTTGGCAATAAAAATTATCTCACTTCTTAGCGGAGCAGGAATTGTTTTTTTATCTTTTTATATTATCAAGAATATTTTTGATTTCAAAATTGCTTTGTTGGGACAATTAATTGTTGCAGTTAATCCTAAACTACATATTCAATCAACATTTCCTTTTAACGAAATTTTTCCTATTTTTCTAATCTTTGTATCATTTTATTTTATTACAAAGGCTCGTTTACCTCCGATTCATCTAGTAATAGTTGGATTGTTATTAGGAGCTTCTTTTATGATTAGATA
>Ga0233424_10000811_pt1 | contig 33993 bp, 28 predicted proteins | sample Watercolumn_Towu_FD_181011 | JGI IMG/M metagenome (GOLD analysis project Ga0233424, IMG submission 181011) | Freshwater microbial communities from Lake Towuti, South Sulawesi, Indonesia - Watercolumn_Towuti2014_125_MG | ecosystem: Environmental > Aquatic > Freshwater > Lake | place: Indonesia... | reverse complement strand
CCCCATCGTGTCTTTGCCCATCGGGTCCTTGCCCATCGGGTCTTTCCCCATCGGGTCTTTCCCCATCGGGTCTTTGCCCATCGGGTCCTTGCCCATCGGGTCTTTGCCCATCGGGTCTTTGCCCATCGGGTCCTTGCCCATCGGGTCTTTGCCCATCGGGTCTTTGCCCATCGGGTCCTTGCCCATCGGGTCCTTGCCCATCGGGTCCTTGCCCATTGGGTCTTTGCCCATCGGGTCTTTGCCCATCGGGTCTTTGCCCATCGGGTCTTTGCCCATCGGGTCTTTGCCCATCGGGTCTTTGCCCATTGGGTCTTTGCCCATTGGGTCTTTCGGGTCGCCCTGATCTTTCTCCTTCGGCGGCGGCATCGGCTGCGGTTTGTCGCTCGGCTTCTTATCCTTGTTCATCTCATTGAGCATTTCTTCGATCTTCTTCTCGGCGTCGCTCTTGCCGTCCTTGTTGTTCGGGTCCTTTTTCGGGTCCGCATTGGGATCTTTGTTTGGATCGTCATTCGGCTTCTTGTCGGGTTCGCCGCCGTTCTTCTTCTGTTGCTCGTCCTTCTGTTTGTTCTCTTCGTTTTCTTTCTGTCTGTTGTCGTCGTTCTTCTTTTCGACATCGTCCTTGCGGTCCTGCGCCTGTTTCTTGCGGTCGTCCTTCTCCTGATCTTCAGTCTTAGGATCGGTGATGATCACCTTGTATTCGCGAGTCTTTGCAACGTTTGGCTGCGGATAATCGCAGGCATCTTCAGCTTCGAGCCAGTAGTAGAGGATGTCGCCGGTCTGAAGGTGGAGGCGGTTGCCCGCTTCATCGGTCAGTTTCTCGAGTTCGACGAAATCGGCGTATTCGACCGATCGCATCAGGCGGCCGTTGTCCAGACGATAGGCCTTTTCATCCCGATATGGTTTCGGCGCCACCTTGCCATGTTTGCCGAGGCGCATGCGGAGAGTCAGCTTGCGAATTCCGAAGTCGTCGCGGGCAATGCCTTCGAGTCGCAAAAGTCCGTTGGCTGGGATACGCATATCGGACTTCGGCTCCGGCAGCTTCAATTCCTCGGGTTTCGTGAACTCAACCGCCGGCGGCTGATCCAACAGGGCTTTGATCGTATACGGCAGCGGGTCGCGATTCGACTCGCCGTCCGCAGTTTCAAACCAGATGCGATAACGGGTATCCTTCTCGATGACGAATTTGAAATCGAGAGCGTTTGCATATTCGGGAACCGGCTGGCCCAGCACTTCGGCCGGTTCGCCGTCGAATACGAGGCGACCGCCTCGCACGGCGCGATTGGCAAAAGCCCGGAGAGATACTGCCGTGCCGCGCATCTGCTCGAGATTGGGATCGCTGACTACGATGGGCTTCCACCGGAGATACGGCCTGTAGTTTAGCGTTGCCTCGAAATGCGTCAGCATCGGGGACGACCGCACTTGAATCCGATACTCCGAAGTTTCGTCATCGCCGCCGACGACTCGATACCAGAACCCATTTTGCACCTGATGCGGCGGCACTCGCGTGCTCCACTCTCGCGGATCATTGCCAGGCTCGAGGATTCGTTCTTCAAATGCGGCGTCATCCGGATTGCGTCGTATCACGAGCCGCAATGCGTCGGGCTTGTCTGACTTCGGAATACGGCCCTGAACATAAACGGAAACGAACACGGACTGATTCACCGGAACCGTCGCATGGCCGCCTTCCGGCGTGATCAATTGAATCTGCGTTTGCTTTTCGACGATGCTGTTATCGAATGGAGCAAAGGCGCGATTGACGAGCGACATGAACTGGCCGGGCCGCATAAACGCAAGTGCGATCAACAACCCTACACAGATTCCGACGACCACGGCGCCCATCCACACTAAGTGCTTTCCCGGAATCGCCTCTTGCACGTCGGTCTCTTCGAGGTCTTCGGCGGCCCGTCGTTCCAAGGCAGCGCGCACCGCGGGCGGAATCGCATCGTCGTTTAAGTCGAGCCAATTGACGATGCTGTTTTTGGCATCCGGTATGAGCTGTTCGATGTGCAATGCCGCATAATAGGGATTCACACCATATCGAATCGTCTTCGAGAGGCGAAACCACAGGAACGCGGCTGATCCGAGAATCAACCCGACCAACGCGACTTGGCGAACGATTTGAGAAAAGTTCAGCCAACGATCCAGCAGGATCATGACGAGGCCGTAGGCTAAGACGCCGATGGCCAATCCGAGCAGCGCAGAAGCAATATCCAACATTCGCACGCGATTCATTGCGCTGCGAATCTGCCGGCGGACGAATTGGCCTTGCCGGCTTAAATCAGCTCGATCGGGTTCTTGCGCAATGGCCATGCTGAACTCCTGAACAGGCCACATCGACACAGCTACAATTATACCGCAATCACGGCGCACTCGCCCAGTACTTATTCGACGCAATTGCCGCTGTATTCGTTGGCAGGATTCCGAACATGCCGCGAGCATTTGGCAACCGCCGTCGTTCATGTGCGAATTGGCACGACCGCCTTCCTTGCAAGAGCCCTGCGATGCCGCTAACCTGATCCCCATGGTCTTGGAGGGAACGCGAATGCACCGTGTTGCTTTCTTTTGCCTTTTCCTGGTGCCGACAGTTGTCTTGTCGCAGGATGACGCACTCAAAGAAGCCCGGACACGTTGGTTGAAAGGCAACTATGCCGAAGCACAATCAGCGTACGAGTCGCTGATCAAAAAAGAGAAGCCGCAGTCGGCTGCATTCATCGGTCTGAGCCGTGCATTCCAAAGCCAGGGAGAATACGACAAGGCTTTGGCAACGATCGAAGGCGCCGTGAAAGAGCGGCCCAAGGACACTGCCCTTCTCGCCAGGCACGCCGAACTGCTTTATCTCCGCGGCCGATGGGAAGAGGCGGAGAAAGCCGCCGATCAGGCCATCGCGATCAAGGATCAGGAGTTTCTGGCACGCTGGATCAAAGCACAGATTCTGCGTGACCGCGGCGATTTGGAAAGAGCCGATCAAGCATTTCGCTGGTTCGTCCGCACGTACACGCAACGCAGCAACGAGTGCAAGGACATCACAGACCCTGAAGAACTGGCGCTCGTCGGCCGAGCCGGCGTTGAAAATGCGAACGCCCACAGCATCACCGATCAGTTCTCGTTCATTCTCAACGACCTGTATTCCGACGCGCTCAAGTCGGACAAGGACTATTGGTTCGTCGAGTTGCAAGCCGGCGAGTTGCTCATGGAGAAGTACAACCGCGGCGAAGCCTTCGATGCATTCGACAAGGCGCTGAAGATCAATCCGAACGCAGCTGAGGCGATGGCTGGAAAAGCTCAGGCATCGTTGCAGCTATTCGAAATCAAGGAGGCGGACCAACTCGCCGATCAGGCGCTGAAGATCAATCCGAAGCTGACAAGCGCGATACACGTCAAGATCGACCTGAACTTGCTTGCAGGCGATCTGAAAGCCGCTCGCAAACACATCGATAATGCCTTGGCTGTGAACCCCCGTGACGAACAGACTTTGGGACGTCTCGGCGCCTTGTACGTCATTCATCGAAACACGGTCGATCTCGAAAAACTGGAGAAACAACTACTCGAACAGACCAAGAAACCTGGATTGTTCTACCACGAGTTGGCGGAGCGAATCGAGGAGCGGCGCAATTTCGACGTCGCCGAGAGGTACTACAAGAAGGCCATCGAGTTACGTCCGGAAATGCCCTGGTCACGTAACGGGCTTGGCCTGCTTTACATGCGCATGGGCAAAGAAGACGAAGCCCGCAAGCAACTCGCCGCCGCATTTGAAACCGACAAATTCAACGTGCGGGTCGCCAATTCGATCAAAGTGCTCAAGCACCTGGACAGCTACAAGACGATCACGACGAAGCACTTTGATATTCGCTACGATCCGAAAAACGACGCGATACTCGCACGCTACATGGCGGACATGTTGGAGCAGTTGTACGCCGAATATGCCAAGCAGTTCAACTACGAGCCGAAGAATCGCATTCTCGTCGAGGTATTTAACAACCACGAGATGTTCAGTGGGCGGACGATCGCCCTGCCCGATTTGCACACGATCGGCGCGTGCACCGGGCGCATGTTCGCGATGGTCTCTCCCAAGGGGCGAGGAATCCCTCGAGCATTCAACTGGGGTCGCGTCATTCGTCACGAGCTGGTGCACATCTTCAATCTGGAACAGACCGATCTGCAAGTTCCGCACTGGCTGACCGAAGGTCTCGCGGTCAGCAACGAAGGTTTCGCCAGACCGCCGTTGTGGAATCAAGTGCTTGTCGATCGTGTCGCAAAAAACGAATTGCTGCACCTCGAGAACATCACAATGGCATTTGTCCGGCCTCGCGATCAACTTGAATGGAATCTCGCATATTGCCAGAGCCTCCTCTATGTCGAATACGTCAAGAAGACCCATGGTCAGCCGGCAATCGGCAGGCTGCTCGACGCCTACCGCGACGGCAAAGCCGACGCAGACGCGCTGCAATACGCCTGCGGCGTCGACAAGCCTGCCTTCGAAAAAGGGTACAAGCAATACGTGCTGGATCTCGCAAAATCACTTCGAGGCGGCAAGTCGCCGACCCAATCGATGACGCTGACACAACTGCAGGAAGCAAATGAGAAGAACCCCGACGACCTCGAAATTGCCGCACGGCTGGCCGACCGACTCGTCAGCCGCGATGCCGCCAAAGCCCGCAAGCTGGCCGACGGCGTCTTGGCAAAGAAAAAGGACCATGCCGTTGCATCGGTGGTGATTGCTCGCCTCGATGCAAAGGCGGGCCGAACCGAAGAAGCAATCAAATCGCTCGAAGCAGCGATGAAGAAGGATGACCCGGACACCAACGTCGTGCTCGCCCTAGGGAGGCTGCACGCCGAAAACGGCGCTAACGACAAAGCGGCGGAGCTCTTTGAATTGGGCAGATCCATAGATCCGACCGACCCGATCTGGCTCGAGGAGCTAGCGAAAATCTACAAGAAGTCCGATAATCAAGCGAAACGCATGTCGGTTCTCTTGGATCTGGTGGCCACCGACGCCGACGAGTTTGCGACACGAAAGCTCTTGGCCGCCATGCTAGTCGATGCAGGCAAGTTTGCCGAGGCGGAGAAAGTCGCTCGCGATGCGCTCGAGATCAACCTGTTGGATGAGGACGTGCAAGAGTCATTGATGAAGGCGCTCAAGGGCCAAAAAAAGGACGAAGAGGCCACCCGGATCAAGAAACTGTTGCAAGATTGAGGGCGGCGATGTCCATGACACTGAACCAACTACAGGATGAGATTCGTACCACGTTTGGCGCTAAAGATTCCGCTCGCGGACTTGAAGGCACCTTCATGTGGTTCATGGAAGAGGTCGGCGAGCTTTCAGCGGCATTGCGCGGCGGCACGCATCAGGAACGATTGCTGGAGTTCGCCGACGTGCTGGCCTGGCTGGCGACCTTGGCAAACATCACAGGGATTCGGCTCGAAGACGCAATGCGTGCGAAGTATGGCGGCGGTTGCCCGACTTGTTGCAAGTCGCCTTGCACCTGCGGTAACGAGAACAAGCCCTGATCCGCAGTCTGTGACGCGGTTTTGAAAGAAAGTGGAATTCATGCGCTCGACTTGCCGATTGTTGACGCTCGCTTTGCTCGCTGTGAGTGCGTTCGTACTGACCGCATGCAATCGCGGACCTGCCGGCGCAGGCAGCAACGCCAAAGTGCAGATCAAGAGTGTGCAGATTGGAATCAAACCCGGCCCGGTTCCCGCCAGCGAAGATTCTCTGCGCCGGGCGCCGTTGTTCAAGGCCGGTCACTGGACGCCGGTCGTTGTCGAAATCGAAGGCAAGGGAAAGCTCGAAAACGCTGAACTCGTCGTTGAGGTCATCGACGCAGACGACGTACTGAACAACTATCGCACCAAGCTGCCCGTGTTAGAGTTTTCAGCCGAACAGCCGACTCACACATTGCTGACCTACGCACGACCGGGCAAGATCGATGGTCCGATCAATGTTTCGGTACGATCCAAGGAAGGCCAGAACCTCTGTCCACCCAACGAACAGACTCCATACGGCCTGGAACCGTCGTCATTTCTCTACGTGACTCTCGGTTCCCGTCTGCCCCGGCTACGGATTCCCGGCGGCGACGACAAGAACCGATCGGAAGTCGCGGCGATCGACAATCCCGCCGAACTTCCCACGAAGTGGTTTGGCTACCAAACGGCGGATTTGGTCATTCTCACGACCGGCCGCAAAGACTTCACCAGCGGTTTGTTCGACGACGATGCACGGCGAACTGCGCTACTCGAGTGGGTTCGCCGCGGAGGCAAGTTAGTTATAAGCTGCGGCGAGAATCAACAGGACCTGACTCGGCAATCGCTCGAATCATTTCTCCCCGTTGAATTCGGGGCAATCACCACGCCCGAGCGGCTGCAAATATCCTGGGGCGACGCTTCAGGCATGCAAGATGCCTTGGAACGAACCGAACGGACCGTTCTGACTGTTGTCCCTTTGAAGCCAAAGACCGGTCGAGGCGTGCGAACTCCGGTGCCGGTCGGCCTCGATAATTCGGCGCTGGTTGCGCAAGCGCCGTACGGGCTCGGTCGAATCACGCTCGTCGGCATGGACCTCGACAAGGGGCCGTTTGTCGAATGGAAAGGTCAAAAGGCTTTTTGGGAGAAACTTCTAAAGGAATCAGGTCCGAGTTTCCCAACGCAACAATCCGACCAAGACGCTTTCGCAATGTCTCGCGGCAATTATCAGGTCGAGAACGATGAAGTGCAGGTGCAGTTGCAACGCGGCCTTGAGACCTTTGACGGTGTGCCAATTATCTCATTCGGCTGGGTGGCATTGTTCATTCTGATCTACATTCTCGTTGTCGGCCCATTGGACTACTTCTTCCTGAAAAAGGTTGTCAAGCGACTTGAACTCACCTGGATTACGTTTCCGCTCGTCGTGGTCCTTGTTAGCGCGGCGGCCTATTTTTCGGCATACGCCATCAAGGGCGACGATCAAAAGATCAACAAACTCGACCTGATTGACATCGATCTCCAAACTCGAACAGCGCACGGTTCCACATGGTTCTCCATCTTCAGCCCGCGCATTCAGAACTACACGATCGGCGTTGAGCCCTTCGAAGGATGGGGTTACAAAAAGGACTCCGCCATTCAGCCGCATGTTTCATGGCTCGGCACAGCGAGAAAAGGCCGGCAGAGCCTGTTTCGCCGATCTTATGACTACGCCGCCGACGCCACGGGCCTCGAACGAGTGCCGATCCAGGTCTGGTCCACCAAGGGATTCCAGGCGACATGGCAGGCGCCGCTCGAAGATCGCGCCGAACCGATCCGGCCGGAGCTTCAGCGAGTCGGCGCCGATCTGGCAGGCGGCATCACCAGCAACCTTCCCGTCACGCTCAATGACGCCGTGGTCTTTTTCCGAGGAAAGGCCTATCGCATCGGCACTCTACGGTCCGGCGCCAAGGTCGTCATCAACCCATCCAGCACGATGCAAGCCGAGAATTGGTTTGAATTTTCTGCGACAAACTTCACGTATCAGTCGGGCCCCAAGTCAGGACCCGTGGTCGCAAACCCGGAGCCAAGCCGCTCATTCATTAAGTCTTTGATGTTCAATGAGTCACGAGAAAAACGTGATCGTAAGGGGCTGTCGCGGAACGGTGGGCTGCGCGAGCTCGACGAATCGTGGCGATTGCGGCCGGAGGATCCCGGCAACGAAGCAGTTCTCGTAGGACGAGTCGATTTCGCGGCCGGCGATGCCGAAGATGTTTCGAACCAAAAGGCGACCATCACTCGCTTGTGGCTCGGCAGCATGCCCGGCGCTCGTCGCGAGAAAATCATCGGCAGTCTGCGGCAAGAGTCGTATGTTCGGGTCTACCTGCCCGTGGCCGAGTCGAAGAAGTGACCCTCAAAATCAACCGCTCAAACGGATAACCGAATGATAGAAACGCGCGACCTCACCAAGATGTACGGCGATCTTTACGCCCTCAACCGGTTAACGCTGAAGCTTGAAAAAGGCGACGTCTACGGGTTTATCGGCCCCAACGGCGCCGGAAAAACGACGACAATGCGCATTCTGGCGACGCTCTTGAACCCGACCTGGGGCGAGGCAAGCGTCTGCGGTTATTCGATCTACAATAACTCCAAAGAGATTCGGCGCCTGATCGGTTATATGCCCGACTTTTTCGGCGTTTACGACGACATGAAGGTCGTCGAGTATCTCGAGTTCTTTGCGGCCGCGTATCGAATCAAAGGGCCCGAGCGCAAGCAGAAATGCGACCAGGTGCTTGATCTCGTCGATCTTGGCTACAAACGCGATGCGCTCGTCACCAGCCTTTCTCGCGGTATGACTCAGCGGCTCGGCCTGGCTCGCGTGCTGTTGCACGAACCGCAAGTGTTGCTGCTTGACGAACCGGCGTCAGGCCTTGATCCTCGTGCCCGAATCGAGATGCGCGGACTGCTCAAAGAGCTTCGCAGCATGGGCAAAACGATTCTCGTTTCCAGCCACATCCTTCCGGAACTCGCGGACATCTGCAATAAGATCGGCATCATCGAACGCGGCAAACTTCTGTTCGACGGCGACGTTGACGCCGCCATTCGCCAAGTGCGCCAGCACCTGGTCTATCTCGTTTCGGTCGCCAATGGACTCAATGCAACGGCCCGCAGCCACCTCGAACGGCATTCCGATGTGCAGACCGTTGAATACAAAGAGATGGAAGACGTTCTGCGAGTCACACTCAAAGACGGCTGCAAAGAAGGCAGCTTTATCGCGGAACTTCTGGTCAAGAGCAACCTGCGATTGAAGATGTTGAAAGAAGAGGAGATCGACCTCGAAGACGTCTTCATGGGAATCACCAAAGGCATCACGAACTGATTCATGCTCGTGCCAATTACGTGCCGGAACTGCGGCCAGCAACTGGATGTCCCTGACGGCCACACTCGCGCCAAATTGCGATGTGCCGAATGCGGCGTCTTCAACGATCTTCCAAAGGACCTGATTGAGAATCTAAAGTCCGCGCCGCCCAAGCCGAGTCGACAAACCACGGCGGAAGACGATTTGCTCGCGGACGACCCGCCGGTTCGGCCGAAAGCGCGAAAGGAAAAGCTCGCCGCCGCGCAGACGGCGCCGTCCATGCCGGCTCCGCCACGCCAACAAGACGAAGAACCGACGGAGGACGAGTCCGGGTCGTATGGCTTAGCTGCACCGGAGCCCAAAGAACCCGAACGCGACGTGTTGATTCAAGGGACAAGCGAGGACGACGGCAAAGCCTATCAGGTGACTGGGGACATCAAACGCAAAAAGTGTCCTGAGTGCGACAAGCGTTGCGACTACCGGGCGAAAGTGTGCAAGGAATGTGGGTACAACTTCGTCACCAAAGAAAAATCCAATCGAGAGTTCACGCCGATCATTCGAGAGTGGGAAACCGGCTGGCCCCTGAAGCGCCGCATCATGGCATTTGCCGCTGCACTCGTGATCAATCTGGTGATTCTGGTTTTGGCATCATTGTCGTTGTCGGGTATGTTTTGCGTGGGCGTCTTCATGGCGCTCGTGTCGGCGGGGATTCAAGCTTTCCTCTTGGGGACGTTCGACACACTGAAAATCACCCGCAGCAACAAAGGCAAAGTCACGATCATTCGAAATTGGCGAATCTGCTTCGCGCCAAAACCCCCTGAAAAACTCAAATGGACCGACCACGAAGGCGTCGTGTTGATACAAGGCCGCGAGATGGACTTTATGAACTGGGTGATGTGCCTCATTCTACTAACTTACGGAATCCTCCCTGGCGTACTCTTTTGGTGGTTTGTCATCAAGCCCGATCAGTTCCACGTCGCATTCAGCATGGCGCATGGGTATCCGGAAACAACCATCTATCGCGGCACCAATGAATCGCAGGCTCGCGACATCCTGCAAGTAGTAATGGATTGCACCGGTATGAAAGACAATCGTTGAACCCGTGAAGGATGTAATGCGCGTACTCGTCACTGGCGGCGCAGGGTACATCGGCAGCCATGCCGTGCGAAGGCTTTTGGCCCACGGACACGACGTACATGTTTTCGATAGCCTGTCGATGGGGCACCGCGCCGCTGTGCCCGTGGATCGGCTTACTGTCGGCGATCTTGGCGATGCCGATCACCTCGACCACGTCCTGCTGATGCACCGAACCGAAGCGGTAGTGCATTTCGCGGCCTATGCGTATGTCGGCGAATCCGTTCTGCAGCCAGCCCGCTACTACTGGAACAACCTGCACCACGGGCTCGTGCTGCTGGAGAGAATGCGCCGCCAGGGAATCTCGAAGTTTGTCTTCTCCAGCAGTTGCTCGACCTACGGCGTTCCCGATCGCGTGCCGATTTTTGAAGACTCACCGCAGAGACCAGTGAGCCCCTATGGCTGGACCAAGCTCGCTCTGGAACAAGTGTTGCTCGACTACGCTCGCGCCTATGGTTGGACGGTTGCGGTTCTGCGGTATTTTAACGCAGCCGGGGCGGCGGCGGACGGGTCGCTGGGCGAGGACCATACTCCGGAGACACACTTGATCCCGTTAGTGCTGAAAGTTGCGCTTGGTCTGCGACAGCACATCGACATCTTCGGAACGGACTATCCGACCCGGGACGGCACTTGTGTTCGCGACTACGTTCACGTCGACGATTTGGCCGAGGCCCATTGCCTCGCAATGGAACAGCTTCAGCCCGGCGCCGTGCGAATCTTCAATGTCGGCATTGGCGCCGGCTACTCGGTGCGTGAAGTGATTGAAACCGCTCGATCGGTGACGGGAAAGCCAATTCCGGTCCGCGAGGGACCACGACGTGCCGGCGATCCGGCGGAGTTGATTGCCGATTCCACGCGAATTAGAACGTCATTGGGCTGGACGCCAAAGTACGGTCAGTTGCGGCCGATCATCGAGACCGCCTGGAATTGGATGAAGAATCACCCGAACGGCTACTCGAAATAACCAATCTACTTGAACTCGTGTTCCGCCGACGGGAATGAGCCGGCGCGAACGTCTTGGCAATATGCACGGACGGAATTGCGAACCGCTTCTCCTAACTCAGCATATCGCTTCACAAACTTCGGCTTGAGATCGTCGAAGAGGCCCAGCAAGTCGTGAAAGACGAGCACTTGGCCGTCGCATCCAGCGCCGGCGCCGATGCCGATGGTCGGCACCTGCAATTGTGCCGTCACCTTGGCGGCGAACGCCGCGGGAACGCATTCCAAAACAATCGCGAAAGCGCCGGCATCAGCAATTGCAATGGCGTCCCTCATCAGTGTCGCTTCGTCGCGCTGAACGCGAAACCCGCCGAATTGCCGCACTGACTGCGGAGTCATGCCGACGTGGCCGATCACAGGAATTCCTGCTTCAACGATTCTCCGAACGGCATCAGCGCTGCGTTCACCGCCTTCGAGCTTCACCGCATGAGCGCCGCCTTCTTGGACGAGACGTCCTGCGTTCGTCAAGGCTTGTTCCGGGCTGACCTGAAAGGTCATAAACGGCATGTCGGCAGCGAGCAGCGCTCGCCGCACTCCCCGAGACACGCAACGAGTGTGATAAATCACCTCATCCAGCGTCACGGTCAAGCTGTGTGGATGGCCTTGCACGACCATCCCAAGCGAATCGCCGACGAGGATTGAATCGACTCCGGATTCATCGAGCAAGCGAGCGCTCGAATAGTCATATGCGGTCAGCATCGTCAGCCTGACGCCGCGCGATCTGGCGCTCAGGAAATCCGGTACGGTGATCGGCCGCAACGATTTTTCCAACAGATTCGCCGACATGTGCACCTGTATCTCAAAACGAAACGTCACAGACTATTGTAACTGGCTCTGGGCATTACGGGCGGAGAAAGTTCAAGAATCGCTGATATGGTTCGGCCCATGCATCGACGCCGACCGGCAGATATTCGCGAACCTCAAACGATCGATGAACCACCTCGCGCGCTTCCGCCAGTGAACCGATGAGACGAAGACCGATTGCCTGCACAAGCACATTGCCCAAGGCAGTCGCTTCGACAGGCCCAGCGAGAACACGGCGATTACAAGCATCCGCGGTGAGTTGGCAAAGCAGCCGATTCTGCGTCCCGCCGCCAACGATGTGAATCGTATCCAGACGACGTCCCAGCAACTTTTCGAGTTTTTCCAGCACCCATCGATACCGAAGTGCGAGACTCTCCAGGGCGCACCGAACAAACGCTCCAGGATCCGCCGGTGCGGGCTGGCCGGTCTTACGGCAGTATGCCGCCAATGCATCGGGCATACGTTCCGGCAGCATGAAGGTCGCATCGTCGGGATCGACAAGGCTGACAAACGGCTTTGACGCCATGGCGAGGCCTGCCAGATCATCGTAAGTGAACGCATTGCCGTCACGTTCCCAGGCTCGCCGGCACTCCTGCACCAGCCAAAGCCCGGCGACGTTCTTGAGAAATCGGATAGTGCCGCCGATGCCGCCTTCGTTCGTGAAGTTGGCGGCACGCACTTCTTCGTTGACGAGGGGTTGGTCGATTTCCGCGCCCATCAAAGACCATGTGCCGGAACTGATAAACGCCCAACTTTTGCCTTTCGCGGGGACGGCGGCAACAGCTGAACCGGTGTCGTGCGTCGCCGGTGCAATCACCGGGACCGGCGGCATGCCGGTGTCCACGGCTATCCGGCTTCGCAGCGGGCCAAGCACGGTGCCGGGCGAGATCAGCGAACCCAGCATGCGATCCGGAAGACTGAAATCGGATAATAACTCGGCATGCCAACTCCGTGCAAACGGATCGAGCATCTGACTGGTGCTGGCGTTGGTGTACTCGTTCGCCTTCACACCCGTGAAGTAATAGTGAAAAAGGTCCGGTATGAATAAGAGCGTCTCGGCAATGTCCAAGAGCGGCGACCGATCTCGCTGCAGCGCCAGCAGTTGAAACAGCGAATTGAAACGCATGAACTGAATGCCGGTGCGTGCGAAGAGTTTGTCAGGCGAAACCTTCTGAAACGCCTGTTCCATGACGCTTTCGGTATGCAAATCGCGATAATGGCGCGGATTGCCAAGCAGCGTGCCTCCGCGGCCCAACAGCGCAAAATCGACTCCCCAGGTGTCGACGCCGATGCTGTCTGCGCCGCCAAACTCATGGGCGCACTTTCGTATGCCCGTCAACATCTCGTTGTAAAGGCGAAGAACGTCCCAGTGCATTGTGTCCAGCGTCACTGCCGGCACATTGGCGAATCGATGCACGTCCTGCAGTTGAATTCGTGTCCCGTCAAATCGTCCTAATACGGCACGGCCTGACTCAGCACCAAGGTCGAAAGCCAGTAAGTTTCGAGTTGCGGTCATGACGTCCATCGAAAGTGTTGGTCAATAATAGCGACAGCTTATCGGGTTGCGTTATCGTACGGTCTTGTGCTGCGGTTAGAAAGTCGGCGACGGTGAATCCCGGTGATTTGGTCGCGACACATACAATGATCTGAAATTCCGATGCTACCGGCCCCTTCAAAAACTCGGAACGCGATGAAGTCCACGGTGCTATTTGACGGTGAGTGCGCCTTGTGCCAAGGTTCCGTGCGGCTGTTGCGGAGGCTCGACTGGCTCCGCCGGTTTCATTATCAGGACGCCCGCGGCGAAGGTCCATTGCCGAAAGCCGCAATGCCTTTGCATCGCAACGCGATGTTGGCCGAAATGCACCTGGTCACTGCAAATACCGGGAAAGTGTTTCGAGGTTTCTTTGCATTTCGATGGATGGCTTGGCGCTTGCCGCTGACGGCGGCCTTCGCCTGGGTTCTGTATATGCCAGGCGTGCCTTGGTTGGGCCGGCGACTGTATCGCTGGGTCGCACGCAATCGCTTCAATCTCGTACCGTGTCATAATGGGGCTTGCTCAATCCCGCCGAAGCGTTGAAACATGTTCAACCTCTCCCCGACGCCCAAGCCGAAAAAACGTATGATGCTCCTGCAGAGTCGGTAGACCCATTGCGGGAGTGGACTGTATGAGCAGGCGTTATGTACAGCAGTTGGCGGATGGCGAAGCGGTCGATGAAGTCTTTCTGGCGGCCGACAAACAGCTTCGGCCGAATCGGAACGGCAACCTCTATCTGCAGATCGAACTTCGCGATCGAACCGGGGCGATGATCGGCAGGCTCTGGAACGCCAACGAGACACAATTCCGCTCATTTGAGATCGGCGATTTCCTTCGCATTCGCGGCAAAGTGCAATCGTTTCAAGGCGCCTTACAGCTCATCCTGTCCAATTTTGATCGGCACGACGCTCAGAAAGTGGAACTGACCGATTTCCTGCCGCACACCGAGCACGACATCAACAAGCTGCTCGAACGGCTTCGCGGATCATTACGCAAAATCGCCAATGGACACCTCAAGTCGCTGGCCGAATGTTTCTTAATGGATGAGGAACTTGTTCGCGCATTCAGCCAGGTGCCGGCGGGCGTACGAAATCACCATGCCTATGTCGGCGGTTTGTTGGAGCATGTAGTCACGATGCTGGACGCTGCCGATCGACTCGCCCCCCTCTATCCCAGCGTTGACCGTGACTTACTGGCGATGGGCATTTTCCTACACGATATCGGCAAGACGCGCGAGCTAAGTTGTGGACGAGTGTTCTCTTACACCGACGAAGGCCAATTGGTTGGCCACATCATATTCGGCATCGAGATGCTCAACGACAAAGTGCAGCAGGTCGCGAAATTGACCGGCGACGGATTTCCACGCGAACTTTATTGGCGGCTCAAGCATCTAATTGCCAGCCACCATGGCGAACTCAGCTTTGGCAGTCCGGTCGTACCGATGACGCCCGAAGCTGTGGCCTTGCATCATCTCGACAATCTCGATGCCAAGATTCACACATTCACGCGCGAGATCCGAGATGATCGGAACACAACGACATCGTGGACACAGTACAACACGAGTCTCGGCCGCCGGCTTTTCAAGGGAGTGCCGGCTGGCGCCAACCAGGAACAGGATAGCTTGGAACAACTGGATTAGCCGCGGCTCTCTGCAATGCAACTCCCAGGAAAACACAAAGGCAACGATTTGAAGGACCTCACTGCAAAAATATTGGATGCACTTTCGGCGAAAAACTACTCGCCAGTCAAACCGAAGATACTGGCGAAGAAGCTCAGGATTGAAACGGAGCAATACTCGGACTTTCGCAAGTTGATTCGTTCGCTCGTGCAAGATGGCCGGATAGAATTCGGCCGCAATCATGCGCTGCGCGCTGTGGCGCCTCATGGCGCAATTGTCGGCATCTATCGCCGAATCTCGTCCGGTTCTGGTTATGTTCGTCCCAAAGCGATCGACGGAAAAGTCGGGCCGGAGATCTTCGTCCGTGAAGATCGGGCACAAGACGCCGCCACCGGCGACGAAGTCATTGTGAAGCTTCTACGGAAGCCCAATCGCCCAGATCAAGCTCCTAGCGGAGAAATTGTCCGGATCATCGAACGTGCCACGCGCCAATTCGTCGGCACGTATTTCGAGCGCGACGGTCAGGGATACGTGCGTGTCGACGGCAACGTCTTCGCCCACAGCATCTTCGTCGGTGACCCCGGCGCCAAAGGCGCAAAACCCGACGACAAGGTCGTGTTCGAGATGCTCCGATTCCCCTCGCCCGACGATCGCGGCGAGGGCGTACTCACCGAAATTATCGGTCAACGTGGCCAACCCGGCGTCGATACACTCTCCATCATTCGCGCGTTCGGCATCCCGGACGCTTTCCCGGCCGATGTGCTCGCAGAAGCTCGCGATGCGGCCGCTGCATTCGATGAAAACGACCTGGCCGGCCGCGAGGACTACACGAACGAAACGGTCATCACGATTGACCCAATCAACGCTCGCGATCATGACGACGCCATTTCGCTGACACGCGACAAACGCACGGGCAACTGGTTGCTTGGCGTGCATATCGCCGATGTGTCGCACTTCGTTCCAGCAGGCAGCGGCCTGGACAGGGAAGCGCGCAGGCGCGGCAACAGCGTCTACCTGCCGCAGCGAGTCGTGCCGATGATTCCTGAGTTGATCTCCAACGGCTTGGCAAGTTTGCAGGAGGGCAAGGTCCGCTACGTCAAGACTGCATGGATCGAATACACGCCGCAATTGCAAAAGACGCACGTGCGGTTCGCGGAAGGAGCTATCTGCGTTGCCAAGCGATTTTACTATGAACAGGTGTCTGAAATCCTGAAAGCTGAGAAGCCACAGGCCTTACCGCAGAATATCTATGACCTGCTCTTTCAAATGCGTGATCTGGCAATGCAGTTGCGCGCGAAACGCAAGAAGCGAGGCTCGCTGGAACTCAGCATGCCCGAGACCGAATTGGAGTTTGACGCCGCAGGCCGAGTGACTGGGGCACACTTCGTCGTCAACGACATCAGCCATCAAATGATCGAGGAATTCATGCTGGCGGCGAACGAAGCCGTGGCCGAGCATTTCGATCGGCAGAAGGTTGCGTTTCTACGACGGATTCACCCGGCGCCGGCGCCGACGAAACTCGCCGACTTTGCAGCCTTTGCCCGGATCCTTGGGTACAAGATCAGTCTCGAAAAGGACCGATTTGCCCTGCAGAAGGTGCTTGAAGCCAGCACCGGCAAGCCGGAGCAACACGCAGTTCACTTCGCGCTGCTTCGCAGTTTGAAACAGGCAATCTACAGCCCAGAAGAGGAAGGCCATTATGCTCTGGCAATTCAGGATTATTGCCATTTCACGTCGCCGATCCGACGTTATCCCGACTTGACCGTCCATCGCATGTTGAGTCAGTGGCTTCGGAACGGCAAGTGTGGAAGTGCGCCGGTCGAACTGACTGCCGTCGGCGAACACTGCACACATACCGAACGCCGGGCCGAAACCGCTGAACGCGAACTGATCAAGAGCCGCCTACTGAGCTACATGAGCGAACGCATCGGCCTCGAAGTCCACGCTGTTATTACCGGAGTCGCCGACTACGGTTTTTTCGCGCAGGCCGTGGAAATGCCCGTCGAGGGACTCGTTCACATCAGCTCGCTGGTCGACGACTATTTCCATTTCGACGAATCGTCGCACACCTTGCAGGGGCGCAAAACCAAGCAGCGGTTTCGCTTGGGCGACCGAGTCCATGTGCGCGTTTCCCGCGTCGATCTGGCTAAGCGGCAGCTGGACTTTCGCCTGGTGCACTAGCTAATGATCAGCCGCGGCCCTCTTCCTTCGGATACACGCGAAAGCCGAAATCATTCAAGTCGATTTCTTCGACTTTGTCGCCCTCGCCGGGATTGGTGTGATCGAGTCCAAGGCGAACGAAGCCCCAGAGGCTGGCTCGCTCGCCGGAGTGATCATAACCGTTGCAGTCAATGTCGGCTTCGAGCATCCAGCGCCATGCTCGTCGCTCGGTGCCGGATTCCGCCTCTTCCTGCCAACCCTTGAGCACTCGCGCCACCGCCTGCAGCGCCGCTCGCCAGGACTTCGCGTCGCTGATGTGCAGTCGAATCTCTTCCGGCGTCTTTTCGATCTCGACATTCGGAACATGCGAAATCGCATCAAACAACCGATGTTCGATGTAGCTCGCCCGCCAAGGAGTCCAAAGGTAGAACGTCACCGTAGGCGTTTCGAACTGCAGCCCGTACATCTCAATGTGCATTTCCTGCTCCGAGTACACGACACAGTCATCGTAGCTGCCGATCTGTTCCGGTCAAACAGCGTTGTCCCTTACCGGCCATCCGGTACAACTTCCGATGTTCGACGAAACGCGCTGGAGCGCCGAAACCTTGGCACGCTACTTCAAGTACCGCACGCTCGAAGAAATTCAGGCCGACGCCATTCGCTTGCAGTTGTCGCTTCGATTTCAGACCGACCTGTCGCCATTGCTTGAAAAGGTCCGCGTAGCTGGTCGCATGCTGGGAAATGCGTTTTGCGTGCAGCCGATGGAAGGCTGCGACGGCACGACAGACGGAACGCCTGATGAACTGACGATGCGGCGATACGATCGATTCGGCGCCGGAGGGGCCAAACTGATCTGGGGCGAAGCCGCCGCCGTCGTTGAAGAGGGCCGCGCCAATCCGCGCCAACTTTGGCTCCATGCAAACAATGCACGTGCATTCGCCGAGATGCTGCGACGCTGCCGCGTCGCACATCGAACGCAATTCGGCGACGATTCCGACCTCTTGGTCGGCATCCAACTGACTCATTCAGGCCGCTACGGCTATCGCCGCCCGCTGCTTGCGGGCCATTGCCCAGTTCTTGATCCGCGAACGATTGCGGACAAGTCCACTGGCCGTTGTGTCGAGTCATCGGACCCTCTGCTGTCCGACGACGAACTGGCGAGGCTCGTTGATCATTACGTGACTGCGGCGAAACTCGCCCACGACCTGGGATTCGACTTTGTCGACATCAAGCAGTGCCACCGCTACCTGCTGAATGAACTGCTTGGCGCTCGAACGCGGCCGGGCCGATACGGCGGCAGTTTCGAGAATCGCACTCGTTTTGCCCGCGAGGTCTTTCAGGCGATTCGGGCCAAAGTGCCCGGGATCACCCTCGCGACTCGAATCAACGCATACGACGGTATCCCGTTTCACAAGGGCGAAGACAACATTGGAATTCCCTCCAAGCCGAAATCGCCGTTAGAGTCGGCGTGGGGAACATCTGCAGTTGAACCTTTCGGTCCCGATCCGTCAGAGCCGATCACCTGGATTCGCGAAATGCGATCATTGGGCGTTGCGCTCGTGAACATCAGCATGGGCAACCCGTACGCGTCGCCGCATGTTATTCGCCCGTTCGAGTATCCGCCCCCCGACGGATATGAAACACCGGAGCATCCGCTCATCGGCGTTGATCGGCATTTTCGTATCACCGAGGCGATTCAGCGCGAGTTCCCCGATCTGCCGATCGTCGGCAGCGGCTATAGTTATCTCCAGGAATTCCTGCCGCATGCCGGCGCCGCGAATTGCGCTGATAAGCGCGTGACGTTGGTCGGAGTCGGTCGCGCGACATTGGCACAACCTGACTTCGTGCGCCAGCTACACGAAAACGGCCGGCTCGACCGCAAGCGAATTTGCCGGACTTTCAGTTATTGCACGGCACTCATGCGCTCGAAGCATAACGAACTCGGTCAGTTTGCGACGGGCTGTCCGCCGTTCGACAAAGAGACGTACGGACCCATTTGGCAGGACGCGTTGCAGAAGAAATCCACTTGAATCGGAGAAAGTCCATGCGAACGAACACGGTGAAAAAGGCTCTTAAAGAAGGCAAGCCCGTCGTCGGCACCTGGCTGTCGCTAGGAAACGTTGCCGCCGCTCGGTTCCTGGCTCGCGCCGGGTTCGACTGGCTCAACGTGGACATGGAACACAGCATGGCCGGCATCGAGACCACGACCATGATCTTCGGCGCCGTCGCCGACGCCGGCTGCGTTCCCCTGGCGCGTGTCACCGCGAATCGGCACGATCACATCAAGCGTGTATTGGACAATGGCGCTTACGGCGTAGTAGTGCCGATGGTCAATACCCGCGACGAGGCCGAGGCCGCCGTCGCCGCGTGCCTGCATCCGCCGCGCGGCAATCGTAGCGTCGGCGGCAACCAGCATGTGTTGAACTTCGACTGCACGTCCGCCGAGTATTACGCCAAGGCGAATGATGAGTTGTTGATCGTCCTGCAATGTGAACACATCGAGTCGGTACGAAACGCCGACGCGATCTTTTCGGTTCCCGGCATCGACGCCATCTTCGTAGGCCCAAACGATCTGGCGTTCAGCATGAAGTCGCCGGATGGAAAACCACCTGCCGCCGAGGCGACGAAGGAGGCGATGGATCACATTCTGGCGATGTGCCGCAAACACAAGGTGGCCGCGGGCGTGCACACCTTTACGCCGGAAGAGGCGAAGCTTCGTATCGAAGAGGGCTGGCAGTTTATTGCGATTAACAGCGACTTGAAGTTCATGCTCGACGGCGCTGCGAACATGTTGCGTGGAATCGGCGGCAACCGCCTGCGAGGCGAATTGGCAAAATACTGACGTGCAGGCAGATGTTAAATCCGCCCGCACGCACCATATCGTTCCGATGATCAGCGAATCGGCTGCGGAGTCGGAGGCGTCGGGATGCCGCCGCCTGTCTGTTGAATCTGAATGCCCGGCCCTTGATTGGGCAGCTTTGCCGTCGTCGGCAATTGCGGAGCAATCGTCGGCTTCTTCGCGGGAACGAAAGGCAAGTACTTGGCCAACGTCTCGTAGAAACGGCCAAAGAACGACGGCTTCTTCCCCGCCGGTCCGGCGACCGAAGGAATCGGCGCCGACAACGGCGACGTGGACGGCCCAACCACAGAATACTTGATTCCGGTGGATCCTGGATTCGGCAACTGTGCCTTGGCTTCGCTGACTCCGGCGATCAACGCCGCAGCAGCCGCGATGACTTTCCAGCGTGACATAGTGTCCCCCTGCCCCATGACGATTCAAAGCCTATGAACGGACTTTCGCAACTCGCGGCTGATAGCGGCGGCTCTCGATTCTGTCAAGCATTTGCTGCAAAATAATGAACTCAAGTCGAGTGCGTCGAAACGCCGATGAAATGCAATTGCGACGACAATTCAAGTGAAGGACACTGGTTAGTCCCGACTGTTTTCACCAGCCACGATCCACCAACCGACCTGGGAAATCGCACTTTTTGCGTTACGCTGATTGAATGCAGGCGCAATCAACCGATCCAGAAAGTGTTCAAGCTGCTAACGCCGAGCCGAGTCAATTTGCCGACATCGTCTTCGACCGGCCGCTCGATCAGGCTTTCACGTATGCGGTGCCGGAATCGCTTCGCGGTGCCATCGGCGTCGGCAAGCGCGTCGAAGTGCCCTTCGGCCGCGGTGACCAGATTGCCGTCGGCTACTGCGTGCTCGTTCACGGTCAGAAGCCCACCCAGACCGCCAAATCGATCCAAGCAGTCCTTGACGAGGAGTCGTTGGCGCCGGACGTGCTGCTTCGGCTGACGCGTTGGATGGCAGATTATTATCTTTGCGGTTGGGGCCAGGTGCTGCACGCAATCATCCCGGCCGGTGTTCGAACGCACGCGGGCTTGCGCGATGAAGTCTGGCTCGAAGCAAGCGTCGAAGCCGGAACAACTGAGTCCAAATCGAGTCTGACGCCAAAACAAACGCGTGCATTGGAGTTGCTGAAACAAGCCGGCGAACCAGTCGATCGCAAAAACCTCGCACGCTTGGCACAGTGCGGACCGGCCGTCGTCGATGCCCTGGTTGCCAAAGGCGTCGCTCGCACAATTCACCGGCAGGTCGAGAAACGAAAGGCCGAGACCGCGACCTCGAATGAGCCCGTCGCACCCATTTTGCTCAATGAGGCTCAATCGGCGGCACTGCGACAAATCGAGAACGCCATTGCTGCCGGCGGGTTCCGCCCGTTCCTGCTTCACGGCGTAACCGGCAGCGGCAAGACGGAGATTTACCTAAAAGCGATTGAAAGCGTATCACGCCGGTCGAGGGAGGCCATTGTCCTCGTTCCGGAAATCAGCCTGACGCCGCAGACGATTTCTCGCTTTCAAGGGCGATGCGAAAGGGTCGCGGTTTTGCACAGCCACCTCACCGATTCCGAACGCGGCAACTACTGGCGGCGCATCTCGTCCGGCGAAATCCAGGTTGTCGTCGGCGCCCGCAGCGCCGTCTTCGCGCCAACTCGCAAATTGGGGCTGATCGTCGTCGATGAGGAACACGAGGGCACATTCAAGCAGGAACAAACACCTCGTTATCACGGCCGCGACGTCGCTGTGATGCGGGCTCGCTTGGAAAACATTCCGATTGTCTTAGGCTCGGCGACGCCTTCTCTCGAAAGTTGGCACAACGCCCAACGAGGCCAATATGCGCTGCTCGAACTTCCCAATCGCGTCCTCGATCTGGCTCTGCCGCACGTCGAACTGATCGACATGCGCCATGACGGGCCGCGCGATCGCCGGCAGTCGTTGAGCATGAAGCTGGAATTTGCGATTCGCGCGGCGCTCAAACAGAGCGGGCAAGTGATGCTGCTTCTTAATCGCCGCGGCTTTTCGACGCACGTGCACTGCCCGGCATGCGGATATGTGGCGACCTGCCAGCACTGCGACCTGGCGATGACCTTTCACCGGCAGCGGCAGGCGCTCGTCTGCCACTACTGCGCATTCGAGCAGGCGCCGTATGAAAAGTGTCCGTCCTGCAAGAACGAGTCCATTCGCTATCAGGGGCTTGGGACCGAGAAGCTGCAATCGGAGATTGAAGCGAAATTTCGAGGCTACGTCGTGCAGCGGATGGACAGCGATACGATGCAGCGGCCGGGAAGCCATCAACGAACGCTCGACGCCTTCCGCGAGGGGCGAACCCACATTCTGCTCGGCACGCAGATGATCGCCAAAGGGCTCGATTTCCCGAACGTGACGCTGGTCGGTGTGATCAATGCAGACGTCGGACTGCACGTGCCCGATTTTCGAGCGTCGGAGCGCACGTTTCAATTGCTGGCGCAGGTGGCAGGCCGCACCGGCCGTGGTTCGCAGGGAGGCCGCGTGTTGGTGCAGACGTACAACCCGGAACACTCGGCAATCGCACTGGCCGCCGCACATGATTACGAGACGTTTGCGAAGCAGGAATTGGAACTTCGCAAGACCCATCACTATCCGCCGTTTCAACGAATGGCACGACTCATTGTTCGCAGTCTGAAACAAGAGGCGGCGTCGGCGTTTGCCAATGAACTCGGCAACGTTTTTCAACACATCCTGCGGCGTCGACAGGCAACGGACGGCGCCGGCGTGCGCGTCCTTGGTCCAGCCGAGACGCCCGTGTTTCGACTCAACAACTACTTTCGCTTTCAGATTCAGGTGCAGTCGCCGAGCCCAAAGGTGCTGCACGAGGTGCTTCGCGAAGTCTTGGCAACGGTCAAAACGCCGAGTCGAGTCGAGATGCAAATCGACATCGACCCGTATCAGATGCTGTGAGGGGCTAAGTCTCCGCGGTCAGTTCCCGCTGACGCCTGTGGCCCTTTGATTCTGCAGGGAGCCAATCTTCACGCCAGTTGTTCGCTTGCCGCCAGAAGGCCAACGGATTATCAAACACGATCTTGCGTATCGTCGCTTCGGCGTGCCCGCGCCGTTTCATCTCCTGGATCATTTCCGGAACGGCCAACGGATCCGACTTGCCCCAATCGCCGGCCGAATTCGCCATGATGCGTTCCGTGCCGACCATCTCGATGATGTCAACCGCTCGCTGCGGCGTACACTTCGTCGTCGGATAGAGGGTCATCGCACACCAGAAGCCGTTGTCGAGGGCCTGCCGCACGGTGTGCTCCTCGACATGATCGATCAGCACGCGGCGTGGCTCGACCCGTTTGTCGTTCTTGAGCATATCGATGATCATCCGTGTGCCTTTGTGCTTGTCCTCCAGGTGCGGGGTGTGGATGAGAATCAACTCGTTGGTCTTCATCGCCAGATCGACGTGCTCCTGGAAAATCGTCGCTTCGTTGGCCGTGTTCTTATTCAGTCCAATTTCGCCGATGCCCAGGACATTGGGCCGCTTCAGAAACTCGGGAATCAGCGCGATGACTTCGCGGGACAACGACACGTTTTCTGCTTCTTTGGCGTTGATGCACAGCCAGCAGAAATGTTTGATGTGGAACTGAGCAGCACGTTTGGGCTCGTACTCCGTGAGTTGGCGGAAGTAGTCGTGAAACGCGGCAGCCGAGCCACGATCAAACCCGGCCCAGAACGCGGGCTCGCTGATGCCAACGCACCCGGCCAACGCCATGCGATGGTAGTCGTCGGTAGTGCGCGAGATCATATGAATGTGCGGGTCGATGTAGTCAGGCATGGATGCACCCCCTGTGACGTTAATCATTTGCGCGCTGAGGAAGCATGGGATTCGCACGGTTTAATGAGCGATCTTGGCGCGGTCATTCACATGGTCATTGTCCCTGGTATTGGCAACAATGGCAAGCGCGACTATCGTCAGAGATGCGTGCAAGTGATGCGGACGGTGCGGAAGGTCTCAGTCAGCGTGACCGGGTTTGCCGGCGGACGGATTTTGCGCGCTTTCAGGGATTCGCCATTCGCCCCTTAAGAACGCGGGCGTTAGCCCGGGCCGCAGCGCGAGCCAGATCGTCGTACACGCGGTCTTCTAGATCGACGAACCCGAAGTTGCAGCTTTCACCGTCCTTCCGGCCATTGGTTGGCTCGTCGTGAAATTGAAACCAGTGAAAACCCACCACGAAAGGCAGGTCTCCGAGCATTTCGGTCGAGCGCGTGTACCAAAGCGCGCGTTGCTGGTCGTCCCCAACGACAACTTGGTCGTACCCCTCATTCTTGTTGCCGCTGCGATTCACGCGGGCCAGGAAAGCAAACTCCGTCACCAAGATCGGCTTTTGCGTGATCGCGTGCAGCCGAGTGAGTTCGCTACGAAACGCTTCCAAGTCGCGCGTGTACATATTATAGGAGATGGCATCGACATATCGGGACGCTATCTCGGCCACCACCTGCGGAACACCCGGTGTGAACCGGCACCCGAGATTCAGGCGGCTTGGAAGTCGCTGGCGCATCACACTGCTCGTGACCTTGAAATACCGCTCGGCAACCAGGCCCAAGAATCCATCGGCGACATGTTGCGCGGCAGGGCGATGCGCCGGACTGCGTGGCGCTAGTTTGACAACCTTGCCGAGGTCGTCTGGCTTGCCGACCGTCACATTCCATATCCGCGAAAACTCATTCCAGTTGTTTTGGTAAACATCAGAAAGATATCTGACCCAGGCTTTTTTTCCGGCACTGCTTGATTCGAGCGAAGCGTAATACTCAAAGAGCGACAACTGTTTCTCGCCCGCCCAACCGTAATCCCATCCCCAGGCCAGCTCGTTGTCCGTGAAATAGCCGATCAACATTGCGTCTTGGTCAAGCGCCGAAAAGTCAGAGGCAATGTCGGGTCGCTGCAATGCTTTTCGAGCCGCCTCTTCGACGTAGCTCTCGAACTCTTCTCCGAAGACATCGATCCAGCTATAGCTCAGGGACAGTTCCACCACGTAGGGTCGGCCACGCAACGAACTCCACGCACCGATCGTGTTGACGTGCCAATCCCGGAGTCTCACTCGGGCAGCGTTCTCCCATCGGGCCAGATCGCCATTGTGCCGGGCGAGCCCGTCATACTTTGGCCCGGCCACCTGTTCCGGGTCAACCGGGTTGATGCAATTGATTCCGATAGAGAAGAAGCGTTCGCCGAGCGGGTCGATGAATGACCACTGCCCGTCGCGCTGTTCGACTCGAAAAGCGGTACGCAGTGGCGGCGACTCCGCCGGAACGTGCGCCGCTCGTTTCTGCGTGCACGCGCACGCAAACAGCACCAGGCAAGCCAGCGCTGTTCTCAGGCGGAGTGATGCTGTCGAGCGCGGCATTTTTTGGGCCAACAACCGATTGTATTCATTTAGCCGAACCAAAGGACTCAGGGCTCTTCAATGCCGAGGAGCTTGCTGATTCCCGCCCAGGCCTCCTTGCGGGCGGCCTCATACTTGGTGGAGTGTTCCGCCTTTCCCGTCTCCCAGTACAGTTGCAGCTGCTTGCCTTCTTCGCGCAGTACACTGACCAGCTTCCGAACTGTATCCAAGGCCTCCCGGTCGTCCTTCTCGGTCATCCGCTTGAGCACTTTTTCGAGCTGCTTGTCGATCTTTTCCAGCGGCGTCATGATCGAGGCCAGCAGAGTTCGCGCGTCCTTCTCGGGATACACACCCTCGGTCTTGCAGTCCGCGATCATCCCGATATTCAAATAGGTTTGATATAGATGCAGGCCCGAGAGGAGGCCCACCGTCTCGGAAAGATCGGCCTTGGCCGGGTCAACCGTGTCTTTAGGCCGGGGCGGCTGCGCGCGCACGGCCGCGTCCCAAGTTCCGAGCATAACGGCGATCGCTGCCGCCGCTCTCACGACCAGTTGCGCCAGGGTTCTTCGTCTCATCAGAATGCTCTCCCGAATCTTCCAGGGAACGCTGGCACCGTCTTACTTGGGTTTGCCGCCTTTGGCGCCGACCATTGCCGCGCCACCGGGCTTAGGCTTTTTACCGTCAGGCAGCGGCTTGGGTTGCACCTGTCCTCCGGGCCTTTGCTGCTGAGGCGCCGGCTTGACGCCAGGCGCCGGCTTGACGCCAGGCGCCGGGGCGGGCTTGCCGCCCTTTTGGCCTACGTTTCCTGGTCCACCGGGAGGCATCATCCGGCCCGGCCCGCCTTTGCCCTTCCCCTTCAACTGGTGGATTATTGCCGCCAATTGTTGGCCGTGAACGCCCGATCGCGCGAGTTTGCTCACGATCTGGCCGATACCTTGATTAACGGCCGCGCCGCCCCCTTGGAGGCCACCTTGCACGCCACCGGGTTTGCCTGGCATTCCACCAGGCTTGCCGCCTTTCTTCCCAGCGTTCCCCTGGCCCAATGCGCCGCCGACTGCCGTCAACAGCACGCTCACAGCGAGGAATGCGACTAAATTCGATCGCAATAACATGGGTATCCCTCGTTCTTAAGGTTGTTCGGTCGAACTCTCTTGCGTCTGACGTGGCCATAGAAACCAGAGCGACTACCTTCCGAGCCGCCCGCCACCGGGTTTTCCGCCACCGACGCCGCCCGGTTTGCCACCACCGACGCCAACCGGCTTGCCACCGCCGACGCCACCGGGTTTTCCGCCTTGCCCAGGACCACCGCCGACGCCACCCGGTTTTCCGCCTTGTCCAGGACCACCGCCGACGCCACCCGGTTTTCCGCCTTGTCCAGGACCACCGCCGCCTTGTCCGGGGCCACCGCCACCTTTCCCAGGGCCACCGCCACCTTGCCCAGGCCTATTCCTAAGAATTTCGTGGATTCTCGCTGCTAAGTCTTGTCCGTGGATGCCTTGACGCGCCCAATTGCTGACCTGGTCACCGATGCCCATGTTGATGACTTGTCCACTGGACTGCAGGCCAACGGCGATGCCTCCAACCGGGGCTGGCGGCACACCCGGTTCAACCATGGGATCGTCTGCTTTCTTTCCGGCTTTCTTGCCAACGATTCCTTGAGCCAAGGCGTTGCCCGCGCACAGGGCGAATGCGGCGGCGACGATGCCAAACTGCAAGAACCGGTTGCGTCTAAACATGGTTTTCACCTGCTCTAATCGTGGTTTGGCGCCTCAGTGTTTCGATTCCGAGTCGTCCTTCGAGCCTTTCTTTTGCAACCCAGGCGGAGTTGCACCCTTCCCCTTCCCTGGAAAGCCGTTCCCCTTCCCCGGAGCACTATCGGGATCATTGCCATCTTTTCGCAGCCGCGGAGGCCCGGTTTGGCCGGACTTGCCCTTCCCTTTCCCACCTTGCGCAGCCCGATCGCGGCCGTTCTGCGATGCCTCCATCGCGCGTTGAAGCCCCGGCTTCGCCGTCGCCGGCGCCCGAGAAAAATTGCTTTCCAAAGCGGACGTGACTTGTGCCGCACGCTCGCGAACCTGCTTCACCTCATCACGCTGCCGATCGGACACCGCCGCGCCCTCGACGCGCTCCAGGTTGTCGGCCACGCCGCGGCTCATCAGTTCATCCAAGCCCTGGCCAATTTCGGCGACACTTTGGTCGTCGCCGGTGACCGAAACCAGAACCAGGTTTTGGGCCAATGGCTGGGCCAGGTCCGCGCACAGGTCCGCGCGCTGAAACGCGTCATCGGTCGCGGTCAGGCGAAGCCCTTGCCGGACCAGCATCGCCAGGAGCGGTGTTTCATTTGGGGGGAGTTGAGCCAACGCCTTTTGGTCGAATTGGCGACCCGTTTGCAGAGCGTGCTGAGCCTCGCTCGCAGTTGCTTCAATCGATCGGACACGATCCACGACGATCGGCAGAGCATCGCGCTCTAGCACCCTCGCGTGAGCTTCCGTGGCCTGGAGTCGCTTGATCACATCCGGAAGCACCGCGGCCTTGCGATCGACAGGTAATGATGCCGCCTTCGGCAATAATCCTTGGCGGATAACCTCGCCGTACAGACTCACCAGCAGCGGCACGTCATTGAGGGCGCCATGCCGCACTCCACGCAACGCCTCGTCGCTCAGGTCATCTGCCATCCGAACGAGAATTTCCACCTGCTCGGCAGGCTCCACTGTCTGCGACAGACGAACATCGTGTTCGAGCAGGCGAGCCACAAGCGTCTTGTCCGAAGCGGATGCCGTTCCCTTGACTTCTCGGTTGGCCATTTGCGCGCTGGGCGAGGCAACATTCTGAGGAAGAGCGTGCGTGGATCGGCCGAGCACCCAACCGAGGCCGACGAGGAGCGAGGCCGCGGCGCCGATCAGAAGGATGCGTCGCACCTGGCGCCGTTGGATCCCATCCCGATCATTTACGATTGGTGAGCGATCCCGCTCGACACGACCAAGCCGTTCTTCCAGCAGGGCCACTGCACCCGATCGACCGGGCGGGATTGTCAGGGTCGCGATCGTCTTGTCAACGTGCTTCAACAGCTTCAACAGCCGACGGCAATTGCCGCACTTGTCGACGTGGTCGCGAATGTCCTCCGGCAGGTCCGCCACGGCGCGGGCCGTCATTAACCAGGGTTGAATTTCTCGGCACATCATTACACGTCCGGTGTTCGGGGCGCCCTAGTCCGCTTGCAATCGGGCGAGGAGGGCCTGACGCGCCTTGCAGACCCGCCAGCGTGCCGTCACTTCCGAAACCGCCAGCGCCTGAGCGATTTCAGCGTAGGGCATTTCCTCTTGCGTCCATAACAGGTAGGCCGCCCGGTACGGTTCAGGCAATCGCTCGCATTCCTCGCGGAGCCGTTGCCGTGTCTCATCTTGGACCAGAGCCGCCAGCGGTTCCTCGCATTTGCCCGGCATTTCGTCGGGAGCGCGCAGATCGATGACGACTCGAGGTCGCTTTTCCGAATCCAAAGCAAGGTTTCGGGCGATGCGAAACAACCAGGCACGAAAATGCTCGTCCTTTTCAAGGCCGGCAAGCCCGACCCACGCTTTGACAAAAGTCTCCTGAGCAAGGTCCTCGGCGAGATGTGCGTGGTGCGTCAATCCGAACAACCAGCGTCGAATACGGTCCCAATAGCATTTCACCAATTCGGTGAAACCGACACGATCTCCTGTCCGGGCCCGCCGGACCCAGTCTCGCTCGTTCGGTTGTTCCACATCCCGCCTTTCTCCGCACAGAATCGCTCTAATCGATGAGACGAGTAGCGCGGCTGATTGTTGGCGAGCAGCGCACTTTATTTCAATGAATTGCCAAGAGCTACAACCAGCTTCTCACCATCGCACGCTGCTGAAGCGACAGTCAACGGAGTTAGTCGGGCGATGCGGCGACACTCGCACGGTATTTTCACGGAAATGGTGGAAGCGGTGGACAAAGTAGCCGGTTTCGGGAAACGCCGTACTGCAGCGTCGCGCCGAAAAGCCTAGGAAATAAGGGCTTCTGTAACTTTCCCCAGGTGTCCAACGTGCGGGTCGATGTAGTTCATGGCATCACCTTCTTGTTTGAACTTGAATTCTCGAATCGCCCGGGCTCACCTCGGCGACGGCTTTTTCCAGTCGGCATCGTAGTCCAGCGAGAAGATCTTTTGAATGCGTTCCGCTCGGCCGCCGCTTTCATCGAGCAGCACTCCGAGGGCCTGGCGGATCTTTTCGACGCGAGCGTCGGCGCTCGCGCTGCCAGAATCGGCGCCCCGATTGATGCGGTCGCGAATCGCGGCAAGGTCGAGAAGTTTGGAGCGAGCTTCGAAAAAATACTGTTCGAGCGCCTTAGATGCGGGCAGCGGTGTTGCGGTCATCGCTAAGCTCACTTGACGGTGAATGATTGTCGCGTTTCCAATGGAATCAACTCGTTCAGATTTCCCGAGCGGAAACCCTCAAGATCGAGAGTGACAAAACGGAATCCCAGTTCTCGCAATTGTTGTGCCAGTCGCGTACGCACGTTGTCGTCGGCCAGTCGCGGCAAGTCTGCCAGCGGCACTTCGATGCGAGCCAGGTCGCCTTCATGATACCGCACGCGGCACTCTCGAATGCCCAAATCATGCAGCAGCATCTCCGCCGCCTCGACTCGGCCTGTGCGCTCGGGAGAAACTTCAAGCCCAGGCGCCAGTCGGCTCGAAAGGCATGGCGATGCCGGTTTGTCCCATGTCGGCAGACTCCATTCACGCGCCAGCGCACGAACATCGGCCTTTGAAAAGCCGGTTTCCTGCAACGGGTGACGCACGTGGTGTTCTGCCGCCGCCTTCAAGCCGGGCCGATAGTCCCCCATGTCATCGAGATTCGCGCCGCTGCATATCGTCGCAACATCTAGTTTGTGCAACAGTTTTTCCACTTGTGAATAAAGTTCGCTCTTGCAGTGGTAACACCGGCTGCCGTCGTTCTTTTGGTAGTCCGGGTTTTCAAATTCGCTGGTGGCGACCAACTCATGCCGAATCCCGATCTCGTGAGCAATGCGACGAGCGGTTTCAATCTCGGCTCGCGGCACACTCGGACTGTCCGCAGTCACCGCAATGGCACGATCGCCCAGCGCCAGGAACGCGGCCTTAGCCACAACCGTGCTGTCAATGCCGCCGCTCAAAGCAACGGCAGCGCTTTGCAGCGAGCGCAATATGGCAAGTAGCTTGTCGCGCTTTGCGAAAAGCACGGAGTTTGCCGAACGACTGTCGATGACTGCTGCCATGCATTCAGTATAGCGGACCAGGAAATGATTTACCGGAATCAGTCCCGCCCAGAAGCGACTTAATTCAACAATTAGCGATATTCGGCGAATAACATGGTATTGTCGTTGTTGCCAGGCAAAGGAGGATACGTCCTTGAACGCAGTTCCGTTCAAATTCGACAACATGTATGAGGGATTTGCCGACGGTCACGGTTTGATTCGTGACGAAGGCACGCACGTGAGCCTGGAGTTCCAAATCCAGGATTCAATAGTCGGTCTGGTGAAGAGCGGCATCAAGCATGTCCAAATTCCGGTGAATGACCTCGCGGCAGTCCGGTTGGAGCGCCGGTGGTTTGGGCTAGTTACCAAGATCGTACTGCAGGCGTCGCGAATGGACGTCGTCAAAGACGTGCCGGGCATGGTGCAGGGCAAGCTCGAGCTAGGAATCGCTCGAAAGGATCGGGATCTAGCGAAGCAGTTTGTCGATGGACTTCATGTGGCTGAGTCCCGAATGGATTAGGCGTCGCTTACGCTCCCAGCTAAACTTCGGGCTCCCGGCTAATCGTCGCGCTGCCGGGCAAGCACGATGCTTCTTGTCCAACCCACTCCTCTGGGTAAGATGCCGGCACAGTCACTATTTCCGTTTCAAGGATGCCGACATGGCTAAGACCAATTGCCCGATTACGCGCGCCGAGTTCTCGGAGCATGCCAAGCCGATCAAGATCATGGTCGGCGACGTGCCGATGATGGCCGAAGTCAAGGAATTTGCCACCGGCTCGCTAGGCTGGTATCTCAATGGCAAGACCGTGATCGACGTCAACGGCAAGGCGGTCTCGGTGCAGATCGGCATGAACTTGACGATTATCGGCAGCAAGGACGTACCGAAAGACTGATCGAGGGCGAATCATGCAGCCGACGTCGGCCAGTTTGTTGGGGCGGCTTAGCGCCTCCAATGATGCCGCCGACTGGCAGCGGATGGTCGATCTGTATTCGCCGTTGATTCGCGGCTGGCTGCATAGGCACTCGGTTCCGAAACAAGACGGCGAAGACGTCCTGCAGGAAGTCCTCACGGTCGTTGCCCGACGAATGCCCGAATTCCGGCATAATCAACGCGTCGGCGCTTTTCGCACCTGGCTCAGAACGATCACCGTCAATTGCGTTCGCGATTTCTGGAAGTCAAACCGCCTTCGCGCCCAGGCGCCCGGCGGCAGCAATTTCGGCGACTATCTCGATCAACTGGCCGATCCCGACAATCCGCTGACCCAGGCTTGGAACCGCGAACACGATCTGTTTGTTACGCGCCGACTGCTCGACATGCTCAAACCGCAATTCGAGCCGTCTACTTGGGCTGCATTCCAACGTGTCGCCATCGATGGCGTTTCTGCGTCCGAAGCGGCGGCGGAACTCGGCATCACCACAAATGCCGTCTTCATCGCCAAGTCGCGCGTGCTCTCAAAGCTCCGCGAGGAAGCCGATGGGCTCATTGATTCGGAATAGCCGCTCATTTTGGTGAAAGATCGGCGACGGATTTGCTATATTCACTTTGGCAGACCCACCCCTCGAACGTTATGCTTGGGAATGCTAGCCCATCCGTCAGGAGACGCGCGATGTCTGCCGACACCGAATTGCACCCGACTGCTGACGCATTGCGACAGTATGGGCTGGGTTTGGTCCGCGACCCGGAACGAAGCCGAATCGAGGAACACATCAGCAAGTGCTCAACCTGTTGCGATGTGCTGCAAAACGTCGATGCCGATACGCTCGTGGAATTAGCTCGTGACGCTCAGGCGACGCCGGCGCCGCTGGATACGGTGGTGCACCCGGACCTACCGGCGGAACTGGTCGATCATCCACGTTACCGCATACTGCAAGCGCTAGGCGAAGGCGGCATGGGCACGGTGTTCAAGGCCGAGCACAAGGTCATGGGTCGCACCGTTGCATTGAAAGTGATCAATCGCAAGTTGATGGCACGCAGCGAAATCGTCGAGCGATTCCGAACAGAGGTGAAGGCGGCGGCACAATTGGCGCATCCAAATATCGTGACCGCCCACGACGCCGAGGAAGCCAACGGCCTGCATTTTCTCGTGATGGAATACGTGGAAGGCTTCAGCCTGGATCGATACGTGGCCCGCCGCGGCCCTTTGCCGCCGAATCTCGCCTGTCAATTGATTCGACAAGCGGCTCTCGGCCTGCAACACGCGCATGAAAAGGGCATGGTCCATCGCGACATCAAGCCGCACAACCTGATGATCACGCGCAAGGGCCAGGTCAAGATTCTCGACTTCGGCCTCGCGCGGTTAGCGCAGGACGCCGGCGCACTGAACACGACGGCGCCGAATCTGGTGCTTGGCACGCCCGACTTTCTTGCGCCGGAACAGGCCCGCAACTCGCACATGGTGGATATTCGGGCAGACCTTTATGCATTGGGCTGCACGTTGTACTTCATGTTGACGGGGCGGACCCCGTTCGGCGGCGACAACGTCTATGAAAAGCTGATCGCGCACACAACGGCCGAGGCCGAGCCGATAACGAGCTATCGCACGGATGTGCCGGCATCGGTCGAAGCGATCGTTTACAAGCTATTGTCCAAGAAGCCGGAGGATCGATTTTCTACGCCGGCGGAATTGGCAACAGCGCTCGCCGCTGCCGCGAAAATGCCGGCTGACGCTTCCGCTCCAATGCCGCCTGTGCCGGTCGTGAAAGCGCCCGTTGACATCAATGCCACAACGGTGTTGCTGCCGAAAGAACCGGCGGCGGACTCTTCTCGCCGTGCCCGTCGCCGAAAGAAGAAATCCGGGCTTCCCCTTGTTCCGCTCGTTGCCGCCGTCGCATTGCCGTTGCTCTTGTTGGTCAGCCTTGTCGCAGTCTGGCAGTTCGGCCTCAAGCGAAAAGACGCCGACCCGCAACCAACGAAACTGGTCGGCGGCGCCACGCAGAAGCAGCCCACAGTCAATCCAAGTCCCGGCAAAACGCCTTCCACCACCGTGGGTGGACGCACCAACACCGTATTGATCATCGTTCCGCAGACCGGGCTCTGGTGGAAAGACTACGAACCTGTGCGAAGCACCATCGAGATTAGGTCCGGACTCAAGGTGATCGCGGCGTCGTATTCCCTGAGGCCGTTCGAACTCGCAGCCAACTGTCGCAATGACCGCTATCAGGGAACGGAAAAGGCTGACGAAATGCTCGATTCCGCGCTGGATGCAAGCCGATACGACGGCGTGATTCTCGTCGGCGCGAACGTGGATGCGTTTCTGCCTGGCCGGCCCCTCGGCAGCCGAATCAAATCTTTTCTTGAGGAAATGCTGGCGCAGAACAAGATAGTCGGCGGCATCTGTCTCGGACAAAAGGTGCTCGCCTTTCACGGCTTGCTTGACGGAAAACGCGCGGCAAAGCCCGATCACTATTCGTTGTTCGGCCGCGAGTTCAACGACGTCAAATGGACGACTTCGGAGCGAGTTGTGAAGGACGGTCAAATCGTCACCGCTAGCGCCGATAGCGATAACCTT